>Ga0180007_10001050_pt1 | contig 39870 bp, 38 predicted proteins | sample MM_PC_MetaG_FD_121122 | JGI IMG/M metagenome (GOLD analysis project Ga0180007, IMG submission 121122) | Groundwater microbial communities from the Aspo Hard Rock Laboratory (HRL) deep subsurface site, Sweden - MM_PC_MetaG | ecosystem: Environmental > Aquatic > Deep subsurface > Groundwater... | reverse complement strand
GTCGTTCCGAAGCGCGGCGTAGGCTTCGTCGCATTGATCCAAAAACTCCTGCGCATCTTCCGCGCTGACACGTTGCCACACGCGGGTCAGCTTGGCGCCGCACAGAAACCCATAGGCAATCAAGGTGTAGGTATCCCCATCTCCGATCAACCTTGCCGCTGTGTCCCGCTTGCAGCCTGTGCAGATACTCGCTACTGTCAGCTCGTGTGGCTGTGGTGGGTGACTCCATTCGCGCTTAGGTACAGCGAACATTAGAATACCGTCACACGAATCGCATTTATGGGTCCAGGTATCCCCCATCTTCAAGTTATGTTGCATGTTATCCTCACGGTATAGGTTCAAACCACTCGCAGGCGTCCGTTGGTGTCAACTCTAGCACGCAACCTTCACTCATACCATGAACGCACTCCGGACACAATACAAAAAACTTTGTGGTATCGGTTTTGAGAACAGTTTCTATCTCGACGGCGTTCGTGAACGCGTCTATAACGTCATCCATCGCCGAGGAGATCAACGTTTCCGCCCAGGCGTTGGCGTCATCCTGTGATGCATAATTACCATAGCCCTGCGCGAGGTGGTGCCCCAACGCCATGCGTTCTGCGTCTGATAATTTCAGTTTAATTCTCATTGTATCCTTTCGGTGGGCGATCTATACCGCACACGCACGACTCCCCCGATTTATCATAACTGTCACACCTACCGTACTGCATACCCAGTTCTACGCAGGCTTGGTCACAGTCTTGATTGCATTCTGCACTACGTACTTCATCCAGAGCTATTACCGTGATCAAACCCGCGATTATCAGAACGATAACTACTATCCACTTCCAATTCATGATGTACCTCTAAGAAATGTCTGCACGTCTTTCCACTTATTTTGGATATCTACGATATCGTCTCTCCGTGCATCGTACGCAAGCGGATCTGATCCGTACTCGTGTAAATTTGCCCACTGTTCTTGTATTAGCGCGTCTCCCACAAATTGCCACGTTATTGCATCCTCCGTGGTAATGCTTTCTAACCGAGGTATCGCAGAGTGTTTACTACGAGTGATGATAGCACCAAGCGCCGCCCCAGCAACCAGGGAGCACCAAAAAGCTACCACGAGTATGGTTGCTAGATTGGGCGACGTGTAGTAACAGGATAACACCGTAAAATGCGTCACCACCATAACTAAGCTAACCGTTATTGCGAATACCCCTTGGACTTGTGCGTTTATCATAGTTTCTTTTCCTTTGTTACCACGCTTGTTTTTGTGCCCCATACCCTTCACCTGTATCAGACGGAGGCGGGCCGTGTGTGTAATAACCTCTAGCTGGGCACCTAGTGCGAACCGGTATCTGATCCAATACCCAACCCCACAACCATTTCGGAGGACCCAATAGCATCTCTACAACAACTTCCACTAGATCGGATTGTTTTCGCATGTGTGTAATGACTCCACGCGTACACGGGTCCGCCTCTGTCATTTTGGACGCGCAGAAGTGGAGGCAGTCGTCATTCCTGCCGCTACACAACGTCAGATTGAGCTTAGCCGCTGCAGCTGCGGTAGCGGGGCCGCAGTAGTATCCCATACTTACTCGTCCTTTCTCGGCGCGATTCTGGACATGTGACGATCAACGCCCTCGTCAGTGTACACCCGCATACCGTGAAACAGCGTGGTAGTGGCGTCCGAATACGGTGAGTTCAAAAATCGACGAACTACAAAGCCCTTATCTTTGAGACGCGCTTCGAATTCATCGATCTTGGTTCCAGCGCCGTAGAGGGCTATAACTGCCTTTTCCATCATATCTCTATTCGTAACTAGACTGAATTATTTGCAACGCACTTGCGCATGTCACCCGAAACAAAAGAGCGCTGTCCACACTCAATATACCACAAGACGTCCACCGGCGCAACGTCGTAACGACCTCCGGAATACGATTTCCATAGTAATTCAAAGACGTATCGATCATGTGACCGTCCGCCACGCAGGCAGCCAGCCTATCATGCATGGTTTGCATAATTATAGCTTCAGTAGCCTGTTCGGTTTCCAGGAGAAAGGGCGCTAAGAGGTGGTCGACATGTATTCGCAAATCCCTCCGTAAGCGTCGTTCCACATCTCGTTCCAGTAATCATCATCCTGCAGTCTACACGCAGGGCACAGCCACGTAGGTCCGTTAGGATCCCATCCCTTACCGTCCCAGCAATATGCTGTGTGAGACCAATGAGGCTGTACGTCATAATTACTGCCGCAATATACGCACTCTTGCAGCGCTTCATGAATCCTGGTGTCCATTTCTAGACTCCCAGTATTTCTATGAGTGCGCAAACCACAAAGGAGTTGCACGTATTGCATATTCATACTAGCCTCGCGAGTATCCGGCGTTCGAGCGCGTCTAGTTCCGAAACGGCGTCGCCTGTGGCGCGAGCGATGGCGAACTCCTCGTGGATGATCTCTGCTGTGGCACGCGCAGCAGTTGCAAACGAGTCAATGCCGGACCACAGGTCGGCCATGCACGACGCACAACGGCTGTCAACCCCAGAGTTGCCGCACATACAGACCCACACTGAACCGCTCGTGTATCGCCACGTCATGAGCCAGCCTCCACGCCCACGTGAGGAAAATGGGCAGCTATGCCGCCTAGCAGCGTGCACAAAGTTTCGAAGTTTTCCGCTTGCTCGGCTACCTCAATTCTCAGGTGGTCTACCGTCATCGCTAGTTTCTCGACTTGCTCTTTCAACGTCTGTACGTCGTCATACAGATGTGCATTGTTCATTGTTCTCCTTTTGGCTTTCACTGCACGTGCGGGCCGCGAACGTCCAGTTTCAATATGTACTCGATCCTGTAACGCGCCTACCAACTCTTCCGGTGGGCGCGGTCTCCGCGCCGCTTGCGCTTCTGGCGATAATGGGCTCAACTTACGCATTACGCTGCCTCTCGTGGGAGGACACAAGCCACTGACAGTATGCGTCTAGCGCGTACTGATCCGCCCCGTGAGGCAACTTGGATACTTTTGCTGCCGCCACTGCAGCCGCCTCTTTTGTCGCAGCCCATTCTATCAACTCTTCGTACTTCCATTCTCCATTCAAAACTGACAGAAGCTCGTCGCGGTTTGGCCGCTTCACGATCACTTTACCGGTTGTAAGTACTTCCTCTGCAGAACATAATAACCGAACTAGGTGTAATGCGTGCTTTGAATTTCCATGCACACCTATGTACCCGTTTTTTCGAACAATCAACGTTTCATTAGGTACTGTAAAACACACGATTCTCTGATCAGTTACCGCGCGTTTAGTCACATTTGTACCCCGAACCAGGCGCTTGAACTGAGAAACGTTTGGACGTAGGTGTACTTGATACATAGGCGGAGCTTCAGGATTACTCTCATATGGGCCGTAAGGGCCATTCAATGAAGTTTCCCAACCCGCGAATAAAGCGGCTTCTTGTACATCGTCGGCCAGCTGTTTAAGTGATGCGTAGTACACAAATGAGCCGTTCTTACGATCCGTTCCGTCACCATCAATCAACGCATAAAGTAGCTTTTCCAGCAAACGTTTAGTAAGTCCAAATGCCCAGCGCGGGATGTGTTTGTCTTTCAACGCACCACAATCGTTAAACATCCTGAGGGCGAATTCTTTGCCGTAGGCAATCATCACACGTTCATCAATTTCATAGGGACGCCACGCAGTTGGTTTTTGAAGGTAAGTCGCTATAGATATTGATATTTTGTTTTTGTGATCTGATGCGAAGCGTCCCATCTTCCAAGCCAGCTTTGCGCCCACTTTCTGCGATATTCGGATTGCTTTTGGCTTACCAGCGGCGTTGAACATCATACAACCATCAGACAAATACCAACCCATTAGAGTCAGGTACGCTGCCGATGGAAGCGGAATTCCTTCAAATACATCTTTCTGCCGGAATGCATGCGTTCTTGGAGACACCCGCCTGATAAACTCAAAACTATCCGGGACCGTTGCGGCCTGCCCAAACTGAACGTTGGTATCTGCTTTGTTATTCTTTCTGGATACGTAGCGGTATAGCATTCTGTGATTGGGGGTAACGGTGACGTCAAAATGATACGCCCGAAAAGAATACAGAGGGCCCGAGTAGTTGGCTTCATACCGATCTACAAACGATTGATACTCAATCCCTAGATATTTACGCTGCGTTGCGTCGCCCAAATACACAGTAGCGAGTTGGTCACCTTCGGTGATATCGTCATAGTGTTTCCAACCATTGTCGGTTAAAAACTCCGTATCATCGGTGTAACAATCGTAGCCAAACTTCGCCTCTTTCGCAGCCCGAGCCGGGTTTCTATTCTTTTTCCAATTCTGAAAACTACGCCATTCATTTCTAGCGTAACGGTACTGTTTTTCTTTTTCCAATACTTGCAAAAAATTACTTTCGAAACCCATCAGGTCAGCGGCTCGGCGCCACTTTTCATTTTGATTGACGCTCATTTCCGAAAGTATTTTCCCGAATAGATCCATGATAAATTGTCGTTGCGGCGGATTGAAATCCTGTAGATTCATTTCCCAGTTATCGACTTTTTTTGATATCATGGACAGTGCGGCGTCCATCTGATTTTGCTTCATTACCGGCTTGTCTGGTAAACCAAACTCGCACCTAGTTGGTTGGTGTGTGGGAGGCTCAAGCAACCATCGACGGTGCAACTTGATTCTTTTGAGCTGACTCATCGCATACCCCGTGAAAGTATGCAATGCTCGTTTTGATAGAAATTCTTCGCGTATATCTATCAGCCGCTCCCCTACCTGCGTGACCAACATTTGATCTTCCGGTTCCACCCACAAAGTTTCAATGATATTCGGATTGCATTCAGACGCCAGTTTGAAAAACTTTTTGATACCATAGATTGTCGCATCTATCATATCCGTTTTTATTTCTGTTTGATCGAACCGCTTTGAAAATCCGAGAAAGTATCTCATTGGCGGGATAGCTACACCTTTGAAATCTTCGTCCGATCCCGGACCATTTAGCCCGTAGGCGTGGCTCCCGTGTCGAACGTATAGAATGGTGTTGTCCACCAGCCAGGAGAGGTTTCCTGTATATGGTATTTCGTACATGTTCACCTACCGTTAAAAATTCTGAGTTTTTCGCTATCTTTCCAGCGCACCCAAAAGTCTACTACAAATTCCTGCACGTCTTCGTTCGCCAGCTTAAGCGCGTATGGCCGCACAGAACGGCACACTATTTCTTTATCTGCGTCGGACTTTGCCTGCGCGAAACCAAGCGCTAACAGGTTTGCAACTTCCGAGTTGTCGTCACACTGGAAGATTAGAGCACCTATGACATTGACATCCGATAAGTCAGCTATGACCACCTGATGACCGCCACACCCGCCCATAGTCATTGCAGAGCACAGGGCGAAGTGATCACATCTCCGCCTTTTAGCTGAGAGGATTTGCGCGCAGATGTGGCACTCAATGCGAGGCATCAGATCGAAAATCGTAGGTGTTCGCTTACTCCACTCCTTGTCTTTTTTGTCCAAGCTGCCCTGATAGTTCATGCGGTTACCCTAGTCGTCTACGAGAACGAGTACTTCTTTTGTTTTAAGCATTCTATGCTCCGTCTTATATTGGAAATGGCCCGTGTTCTGGACAAACCAGACCCATGTTAACGAATGTCCCAGGGTGCCCACAAAACCGGCAACACGGCTCCGCAATGTTGGGTTTGTAACGGAGAATATGTATTATACTATCTCTCGTGAAATTTGGATACATACTCTTTATCACTCGTACTGGCCGAGCGATAGAATGGGGGACTTGCAGGATTAAACTGGCCATATGTATATCCATATTAGTCGCTTTACTCTCCTTGTAACCGACCAATATACAGACGATGTTTCGCCCAGACGCGGCTATAATAGGTTTCAGTTGTGTGGCCGTATCCGCATCAAAATGCCAACAAGTATGTGCGGGGGCAACTGGCGGCAGCGGTTCTCCCCCCAGTGACTCCCGCTTGACTGCGTCAGCCCAAGCCTCACATCTGAATAGTGAGACGACGTCACCTTCTACTTCTATTTTGAGCGCCATCTGGTACGGCTGTGTGTATTCTATGATGCTGCTAGCTATGTATTCCATAAGTGCACCCATTACAGCAGCTCCTTTTTTGCGGACATAATAGCCGTAGCACAAGCGTGTGTGTCGTTAACGGATAACGCAACCAGCGCCTCGTTTAGGAGGAATTGAACGTCGTTATCAAAAACTACTTGAGCGCGCTCAACGTACCGCTTCATCTTAGGCGTGTCGGGAGGGCACACCAAAACGGAGTCTGTTCCTATACCCAGGATGTCTACAGTATCCCCCTGGTTCAATGTGGTTACGTAGTAGCCTTGGCCAGCGGAAAACCCGCACGACGTTGTCAGTGTACCTGTTTTCTTTTTCATGTAATTCTCCTAGAATTTGATCCGTTGGTTGCTGCCTATCCGTTTTTTGATGTCTTCAAACACAGCAAAAGTAGTTTGCTCCGCGTTTACCCACTCTACCCCTGTCACGTCAACGTGAAAGCACTCACCGTACTTACCGCCTGCGTACAGTGCACATGCATTTTCGATAGCCTCTTTTCTTTCGTAAACCGCCTCTTCTCCATCCCCTCTCACGGCTAACCTAGCAAGCGCAGCCTGCGGAGATATATCCAGAATAACTATCAGGTCCGGATACGTCATGTGCGAGTTTACAAAGCGCGTCCACTCGTTGCCAAGGGCAGACCCCTGGTACACCATCGACGAAAGAAAACAGCGATCAGAAATAACTACCTTACCTTCGCGAAGCGCTGGTTCTATTTTACGTTCCCACAGGTCAAGTCTATCAGCGGCGTACAGCATAGAAATGCTGCGCTCGTTTGTTTCTCCTGTCCGGATCAATGTGCGAATGAGAGCACCAATACCGTCATAGCTGGGCTCGGCAACGCGTAAGTATGGAATGTCGTCCTCGATGAGCCACTGCTCCAGTCTATCCATCTGCGCGGTCTTTCCTGCCAGGTCAGGGCCTTCCAACGCTATGTATGTGCCTGGGAGGTTGTGGTAGCGGTCAAACCCGTCTACGGGCATTCCTACCGCCTTCCAGGCATCAGTGAACAGCTCGGCAAAGAGCGGAAAACCATCTGGGCTTTCATAGGGTACGAAACTCACGCCCATACCGACAGCTTGTGCTAGGCGAACCATAGTGCGCGGAGACAGAGTCATGGATTCCAACAGGCGTTTGACTGATTTTGCAGTTATGCCCATATGCGCGGCCACACTCTCGACAGAGATGTTTTTCTCCTGCATGGCGCCTTGAATGCCGTCTACAAAATCGTAGATGATTTTATGCGCGTAGACTTTGGGGTCGATATAATCAAGCATCTGATACCTCTCGTACTCTACGGTACTCTTTGCGTATATCCATGTCATCGTAATCGAACGTTTCGAAACAATGCGGACAACGAATGCACGAATTTGTGCTGTAGCGGTCGCTCCAAATGTCATTATTCGGACACGTGTACCCAGCCTTCAAGCACTTGGAACACAGGCGCACGAGTTTTGGTTGGCCACCGTGTCCCGAGTGTCTGTAGAAGTTGCGAAAGCCTAATTCGTCTTTGGGGCCCGCCAGCTCAAGCATGCTGCGGCCGCTGCGTTTGGCGTAGTAGCTGATGAAGCTCAAAAGATATCTCCAGTATGTGATAGTCGTAGCCTGTCATTTGTGTGAGAGCATCACGCGACAGCTACGCTCCATGTCTCGATAGCGCCTACAGGTCGAAAATACGACAGATATCCGGCGCGTAGTACGCAGCTTCCCCGGTCAGCACGCGTAGATTAGGTAGCACATCAGCCCAGGCGTAGCTGTGCGTGTGTCCGCACAACACCAACAACTCTGTATCTGGGTTATCTGCCATCACGCTAGTCAGTGCGGCGCCCATGTAGGCACTACTGAAATGCGGGAGCCACTTGTCGTCCGTAGGAAAGCCTTCGTGGGTACACGCACTCCTAAACGGTGGTACGTGCGTCACAAATAGCAGCGTAGCGTATTTCTTAACCGCGATCTGCAGATCCCTTTTGGCGTTAGCTGCAAACCGCTTTGACAGCGCTTGGATAGCCTGCAATAAAATCGGTTTCGGCCTTCCCACCAGGTCTTGGATGCAGTCATAATCGGGCAAGCGTACCGTAGACGCATTCCAGTTACCAAAAACTCCGTCGTACCACCCATCCTGCCCGAGGATACCCACTCCGGGTAGCAGTTGCCGAACTCCGGCAGAGGTCAACCACGTCATCTTCGGAAAACCGCGCAGCATACTTCCAATAGAATAGCTCACGTCCACTACACTGGACTTGTAGTAGTCGTGGTTTCCGAGCACAAAATACACGGGGAATTTTAGCCCCAGTACGTGAACCATATTGGCTAGATGCGCCGGAGTACTTTCCGCCTCTCCGATGTCGCCACTGATTATCAGCGCATCGGATTCATTGCGGATCCGTTCAAAAAGCGACGTAAAGTATTCCGAACTCACAAAATCCAGATGCAGATCCGTGCACCACGCTACTTTCATGCTACTTCCTGTTTTCGTAAAACGTTTTGGCGGCGATATAGGCCGCCCGCAGCTTAGCCGTGACGGCCTTACATTCCGCTTCTGTTGGGGTAGTTTTGACGCGCCCGCAGAGGATATCTTGCGCGACATACCAACACTCATTCAGGTAGACCAGGTCTTTACCCACATACCCCTGGTGCGCACGCCAAAATGTAGTGGCATCACGACAGATACGCTCCTTTGTCAGACTCCTATTGTACGGATCATACCGCACGGTACAACGAGCATACCTAGAATGTGCTAAAATGTCAAGGGGCGTTAACGCGATTATTCTTTGGAAAACCAATCATCGTCCGGAGTAACTACCTGTATGAGTTTCTCGGATCGTGCTTGTACCATCCACACAGGTTCCGCGTCGTCATCGTCTTCGAAATACTTGTTTCTAACGATGAGTAGATCCGCATTTGCTCTCTCGTGGGTTGGATGCTCCATGACTATCACAGGCTGCTTTGAAAACCAGTCCAAGTATTCGTCGTAACCCTCTTCCGTTTCAAAAAACAAACAAACACTTATCAAACGCTGCGTATTCAAATTAAACGTCCAAAAAGCGTTGATTGTTCTATCCGAGTTCACCCATAACGAATGAATGAATTCTGGTTTATTCGAGTGCTTGATCGGAATTATAAGTTCGTACCCTTGTGTTTCGTAGGATTTTGCTAGTGGTGTAAGGTCCTCCACATACGTACCAACATACTGCCAGGAGGCGAATACCTCTATATCGTAGGGTGCGGTTTTTGTACTGGTATACGTCAGTTTAGTGGGAACAAGAAGTATGGATAAGATAAAAACAGAAACGACGCATAGTAAAAACCGCATGGTAACCTCCGGACGGCAGGAATAGGAGCTACCCCAAACCCACTCCTACCCACGCCACGCTCCCATACTAAATAGTACTAATGAAGTAACTATGATGACGATGGTAATTATCACTACCCATACATCAAAGCTACTACTCTCTTTTACGAGGTGCGCGGGTATAGATTTGATCGGTTGCGGAATTCTTTCAGTGCAATCACAGTTGAAACACGCCCAATCAGCATCTACACGTGGAGCGCAACTGATCGAGTACGGAGGGCAATCCGGCAAGTCAATCGCTAACGGAGTTGTGGACTCCTTTTTCAAATAACTGATAAGTGCAGTTTCTCGACATATAGGGCACATGACGTTGTGATTTCTATCAGGGTCTGCGTTTACTGTTCCGTGCTTAGCACATTTAAGCTGCATTACGGCTCCTTACGCGAAAGCGCGCATTTCTTGGTTCATTCTAACAATAGCTTTATCCCAACTAGGGAGCTGATCTTTTACTTTCGAAAGTTTCTTGATCATACCTGTTGTTGTTTCTGGAGTTGGGCGATACGCGTCCAAATCAGACATCAATTTATCGCATGTTCGGTAATCCTTTGCCGCTATCAACGAATCGATACCTGCCGCGATATGTTTTTGTAAGCTTTTGACGTCGACTGCCCGGCGCGTTTCGTAGGCTTCGCCGAGTATCTCAGCCGCGCCAGTTACCGCACCTAGGTGTTCTTCTGTGCCGTCCCAGCCCTTCAGGTCACCCCAACGTAGTCCGATATCAAAGTCAACCGCTAGCGGCGCGTTTAGAACCACCTTGAAGTCCTCGGTAAGTATCTTCTTCAGTCGATGTGAATAGAACCATTCTATCTGGCGTAGGCTCTTGTACAAATCGTACGACTTGGGAATCGACATGATCAACGAATCGTGCACGATATTGTGAAAAGTCCACTTCAATTTCTTTTCAGTCACGAAATTTATGATTTCAGCTATCGCCAGGTTGTTTGCATCGGACGCGATCGCCTGAATGGGGCTGTTTCTAGCGCGCCTATCGCCCTCTTTCATACGTCCGCGCGCATGGGGGTCTTCGTAGTACCAATCCAGCCGTCTGCGCCTACCAATGGGGGAATCAACAAAACCGCAACGGCGCGCTTTCCTTTCCAGGAACGCTATGCACTCCCAAGCCTCCGGGTACAGGGAGGAGAAACGTGCGATCAGCTCTTCGGCTTCATCTACCTCTATGCCTAGTTGCTGCGCAATGGCTCGCGCTCCGCGCCCGTAGATTAAACCAAATACAATAGTTTTGGTGTCTTGTCGTTCCGCCTTTGTAACATCCCACACTTCTTTTTGATGAAAAAGTGAGGCGGTCTGCATGTGGATGTCGCCAGCGATAGCTGCCATCTTTCGCAGCTCTGCGTTGGTGGGGTCTTTCAGATAAGCTTTGTGTGCTTTGTGGCCTGCCCAAAACGCTTCACATAACCGCACGTCCTTAGCCATAATAGCTAACCAGCGAACCTCTGCAGTGGCAAAGTCAACGTTCACCAGCCAGCAATTGGGAAGCGCAGTGAATAGATTTTTGATTGATTTCTTTACTGGGGAGTCGCCACGAGGAATGTTTTGGTTGTTTACTGGATCCTTACTGCTGGTACGGCCAGTAACTGTGTTGTACCCGGTGAATGAAGCACGCACCCTACCGTCGACGTGATCGGGACTGAATTGAGGAGAATCCGGATGCGTGCAGTTCCAGATACCATTTACAAACGTACGTTGGCATTGCATCAGCCCCTTGAATTCAGAAAACAATCCAATTTCGGGGTACTTATAATAGATCCCTTCTTTACCGGGTATCTGCACCTCTACATCATAGCGTTTAGTACTTGGTACATCGACCGGAGGCCTCCACGTTTCTCGTTCGTAATGCGCTTGAAATACTTTAGCTACTGTAGGTATCTTTCCATCACCTGGATTGAACTCCATAATGGAGTCATCTTTCTTTTTCGTATCTGCTACAGGAGCTAGTTTAAGCGAATCAAAAAACAACATACCCGCGTGAGAACGTTTGTTGATATCGAATATGTACGGCGTGTAAAACAGACCAGTCATACCACCAGTTTCGAGCTTTACCAGTTTCTTGTTTGCCTGTTGTACGGTGTCCAGCGTTTTTAATGTATCCGTTATCTCAGCTATTCGTTTTTGAATCGCCGATGTCTTTGGATCGTGCATGGTACCGAGGGCTTCCATATCAATCGGAAACCCGCTGTATTCCATAGTAGCTAGCACAGTTACTGTACGTGGTACAAGGTGCTTTACCAGCCCCATGAATTTCTTTTTGTATTTTTGCCTTTCCGCCATGCGCACTTGTTCCAAGAACAGTTCGCGTGTCAGTAAAGCGTCGTTACCGCCGTACTTGGTAACCATATCCAAAGGCTGGTTGACGAGGTCGTTGACCTTTCCTATTATACCTGCGTCCAGGTATTTATTTCTACCCAGTATTTCTTCTGCTAAGACGGCCAACGAGTAGGGCCGCATCGAGTTCGATACGTTTCTACTTTTTCTATTGTCGTCTATCATGTGCATGGTTAGGATAGTGCATACCATCGGCACATTGACTTTTATTCCAAGGCGCATAACGCCTTGGTAGTCAAACTGCATATTGTGCCCTAGCATGAACTTGAACGCGGGATCTTTTGTTTCGAACAGCGGACGAATCAGATTGATTACTTTTCTGCGCTTTACCTCTGTATCAAACGGGCTCTCCGGATGATTCAGCGCAATGACGTAGCTTTGTTTGCCGTTGCAAAACTGCAAAGTGATTACGGGATTGCCATGCCGTTTGTTCAGATTATAGGTTTCTATGTCGAAACCTAACCCGACGTTGCACTCCTCAGATAAGTAATGGCGTACCATGCGGCGCACGTCTTTCAACGTGGTCAACAGCTCTACAGTTTCCCCTTCGTGCGGGTCACCCCAATGCGCTTTTCTAAGGTCGGACACCAGAAGATTAAACGCCGCGTGCGTGTTAGCTACGTAGGCTGGGTGGAGCGCGGAGACAACTACGTACTTTTGGCCTCCGACGAAGATGTTGGTACGCGAGCCACGGTTTTTAAAAATGCCACCACTTTTGCCGGTTAGATACAGTAACGCCGTTGCGCCGAGCGCCACGATTACTTTTGGCTGCAAGCGTTGTATGTCTTTGTGCAGATAACGTACGCAACGGCGAGCCTCCGTTGCCATTGGCTTACGGTTAGCGCCGTCATCGTTGGTAGGGCGGCAACGTACTATACTTGCGTAGGCTACGTAGTCCTCACCACCATACGCGCGCTCAACCGCCTTACGTAGTAGTTTTCCGGCGTCCCCGACAAACGGCTTACCTTCTTCGTCCTCGCTCTGTCCGGGCGCTTCTCCTACGATAAGCACACGCGGCCTCTTGCGCCCATGCTCGGTAGGCACATAGTGGGTCTGCACAGTGTTACACAGTCCACACATATTGCACAGGTCGGAATCTATTGGCTCACGACGTAGGACGCGCGAAGACTTATCCGCCACAATGGCTGCTTTTCCCATTAACTATACCTTGTTATGTACTTAAAACCAGACGGCCCCGCCGTGATCAACTACCACGGCGTACGCGCCATTGTTTTTCGCTAGAATCCTTTTATGACTTTTAGGCAGTATCCACAGACTGTCGGGTTTGGCGGGAGTGACCAGTAGAATGCACTGACCGTTAGGAGTGTCATGTACTTTTTTCATCGAAAACAGAGTAGGAGGTAAATGCAACAAATCCTCTTGAATGTTGACTTTATCAATCGGGTCTACAATGAAGCAGCCTTGTGGTTTCCCGTGATGCGTTTCTGCTACTATTTTCACCAACCAAATCTCGTTATCCAGCGGCTGCTCTCCATCCCAATCCCGATTTATATGCGCGATCTTGAGCAGCGTCCTGGATATCAACGGATTTCTATTACTGTTCCGCAGGTTTCTAAAGAATTTGACGACGGTAAGCATGTTACCTCATATCTTTGTAGCTACGTTTGGTACGAGATTGCTCACACTAGCGTGAACCATTATGCCGCTTCCTGTGTACGCGGTATCCGTAAGTTCACACCACTTCCAGGCATAGGCCAAACCCATACTGCTCGAAAGTTTCACCATTTCGTGCCCGAACGGTCCGGGAAACGGATCGTCAGCGCCAGCTACTATCTCGTAGCGGAGGTATGTCCCGATAACCTCTTTCAACGCGCCCATTGCTACCGCTGCGTTAGGGAATATGTAGGTCCCATCTAGGCCAGCCTTGGCTAACAGGTTGGTTATACCCTTCGCCTGTAGAATGTCCTCATCTATGTTAATGCCTTTGAACATTTCTATTTCTTCGTCAGTCAACTCAGGATCGGGCTCCTCGTCTTCCTCCTCGTCTTCCTCTTCCTCATCCTCATCCTCGGAGGTTTCATCGTCCGACGTACCCCCATCTTCGTCTTCAGAAGTGTCTCCATCATCCTTGGACTCATTATCGGAGTCGTCTCCGTCATCTGACGTGTCATCCTCAGTGTCGCTCATCGAATCAGTATCATCGTCCTCAGACTTATCCCTATCATCGGATTCCGAATCGGTGTCCTCGGTGTCCTCGCCTTCTTCCGCATCTTCGGAATCGGACACGTCTTCAGTGTCCTCCGCGCGGTCTTCATCTTCCGATGTATCTTTGCTTTGATCCTTCTCATCCTTGTCGGTATCATCCGTAGATTCGTCGTTATTGGTGCTCTCATCGGGGTTATCCCCGCTCTTGCGCAAGACGCCATCTATCGTGGCAACCATGATCTTGGCAGCTAACTTGCGTGTACCAGTACCGTGTTTCTTGGCGCTGTTGGCGGCTACGAGTAGCTCGCGCATTTCCTTTTTATCCATTTCGGAAATATGCTTGCGCACCTGCCGCACCATCCGAATTATGTTGCTTTCGACATCGTGTAGAATTTCTGATATCACTATTTCTGCGTCGGTTACAGCAGTGATCTCTTTTAGCCATAGTTTAGTTGACATAATTACCCTCACCTTATGGAACGATTGTACCCATTGGTCCAATAGCGAACACACGCGGCCGCGCAGATGGCTGGAGTGACGTAGGCCAAATGAAGTAGTCGTCCGCTCCTACAGTTATAGTACTTTCCAGTGCTTGATCGTCACTTGAGCGGAAGATGCCATCCAGCGTAGCCCCCTCTCCACGACCATTCTCGGCAAACATCAGATACTGTTGATAGAAAAATAGCTCTGTGGGTGCGGCTCTATTGTTGAGCGGTATATTCGCCGTTACGTCCGGCGATGCACAAAACGCATCTTCGGGACGTAAATTCGCGAACCGCTGTTTCACATAATACCTACGTTCCGGCTGCGTACTCATCGTTAGCGGAGAACTTTTTAGTACACCAAATGGAAACGACATCCAGTGCTCTTCCGGAGTAGATGTGTTGTAGATAGGCACGCTGTACTGTGCCGCTGACGATGATGTTAGCTCCGTCATATATATCATTGCAGGAGAATTACCAACTACTATCTGCGGACATGTATCATCCAAGGCTGCGCAATGCGGGGTGTACAGACCCAAATACAGCATCTGGTGTGCACCGCCAAACTCGTTTCTGAGGAGGATTATTACACGGTCTTCGTTGCCGAAGAAGTGCATCACAGCTTTGTTGCCGGTAACCTTCGTCCCACTGGCATTGTACCACAGCCCCATGCCGTAGTAGCCCTCGTCTTCGGCGGCGTTTAGCGTAGCAGTAGTTACCGTCGCGCCAGCGAACCCAGACGTAGCCGCACTACAAGTAGTCAGCCCAGCATGCACCATGCGATTAGCGCCTGTAGTCCACAGGTATGGGTAGCACTTGGTAACTCCGGATGTTTCGAAGAAAGCCTCCCCAGGCCCCATAGCGGCAGCTGTCCACGCTGGACCTGGAGCCGCCGATATAACGAACGCCTCGATTGCGTCCAAAATACCCTGGTGCGAGCTTACTGCTACGTTCAATCTATAAAAATCAGCCATTGGTTCCTCTTAATACGATGGGCCCGTTTCTGGGTATAGTGGTAACACAGGGTTGTACAATGGATAGAATACGTCAAACGCGGATCCAACCCTTGCAGATGTGTTATCGAAATCAGAAAATACGACCAACATCAAATTACCCTTCTCCGTTATCCGAGGAGACGCGGCACTCTCATTGGTCTTTACAACATACCCGACTAGTGTAATACCTGGTGTGGATACCAACGTAGTTTGATGCGGAGAGGCGCTCACATGACGCACCCGGGTCTCACCGTCAAACCCGTACAGATTATCCGTGGCATTGTTGATAGAATGCAAACCAGTTAGGTTCAACCAATTCACCATGTGACCCAGGTACTGTGGGATGGGAACGGCTATATCGCGCACTCTTCGCCCTGCGGGTGTACCTGATACCAACACGTTGTGCGCAAAAAACTTACCCTGATAAATACCGATGGTGGGATCCCCGTTGATCCACCCAAAACTAGACCACGTGTCCAGCGCATACATATCAGGTTTTGTCAGTACCAAACCCGCCTTTAAAATGTCAGCATGGGATCTAAATACATCATCCGTCGAACTGTACCTGTAACCGTCCAGCTTGAAACGCGTAGTAGTAACTCCTACCTCGCTTAGATTTGTCCACACCAACGTTTGACCTTTGATGTCCCATGGGTCTATTGCATCGTCAACCGATATTGGATCTATTTGCGGCGTATGCCAAAAAACAGCACCTTCGTCATACATGTCAAAATCTCTGAAACTAGCCGATCCGAGTCGAGGCATGTACGTCAAAGCTGGATTTATACCTTTGTATTGCCCTACGTATTGGTGCGTATCTATAAAATGTGCGCCAACAGTTATGTAGGATCCATGTCGTTGAACGCCCGACCCTTGAGAGGTTACGTACATATCAGAGACGGCACGTACCTGCCCAAAGAAATGCTCCTCAGTGGCTGCGGTATTAGCCAGCAAGGCGCCTGTATTGGACGACCCCTGATACGGCGTACCTTGATACGTTATCGCTATGTTTTCAGTACTTTCTGGTGGTATACAAACGATCGCCCATACCTCTATTTGCGTCGTTCCAGGAACCATGGTACCCTCTGTGATAACCAGGGGCATAATCGTGCCGTAGTTAACCGGCAACTCCGGTGGTCCGGGCGCCCAAGGGAAATCCCAATCTATTTGTACCTGTGTCGAATTGGCCAAGAGGCGATCTCCGGGAGTAGCTGGGTCATCGTACCACAAATAAACGTCGGCACCGTACAATCCGCGCCTGAAAAACGCGTGACTAAGGTCTATGTTGTGATTGGTAACGAATCGTGACATATCCAAGTAAACTTCGTTTCCAGATACCCAAGCTGCTGGTAGAGTGACTACGCATTTTGCCCATCCAAAATACCCCTGAAAGGCTTTCGACGCGCGTCCTAGCTCCGCCCATACATCGGTGTAGGGACCTAACGCTGCTACGGGTGTGTAGGGGAACACAAGTTCGAATGTTGATGCTCCGGCAGGGTGCGTTACTGATAGGTCTCCAGTAGCGATGGTCTTACTAACAGTGGGTGTGTAGGATGCTCGTGTGGATCCAGTTTTGTTGATACGTGGATATTTTACCGACGTGTCAAGCGGCTCGCCTCTAACATCCGGAATAGAATCTACACCGATAGGGATACCCATGAAATCCGAAGCTATTCCGGCAGCCGCTGTTATCTCGGCAGCACTAACCGCAGTCGGAGAGCCGAGTACGACCTTTGAAATTTCAGCAATGCGTGGAGTTACCCCAACATCGCCGAATAAATTCGTACTATTAACGGATATGAGCTTGTCCTGGTTACCGAATGTACCACGATTGTTGTCGTAACTATCAGCGTCACCAGTGTAGCCTCGCGGGTATTTAACCAGAAAGGCCAGGTTGTACGTGTACGTGGCTTTGGTGACAATCTGGTTGTCGAACGTGGTCTGTACTGCCCTACGATTGCCTCGTGAGTCCGGACCACCAGCGGTCCACCCCGCCGTTAGAAATGGCAGCAGATCTTCAAGGTATTCAATGTCTGCCGTAGCCTTTGTTCCGAAGAACGAATTGTTCACCCATACAGGCTCATCAGTAATCGGGTCCAATACCAGGTGACAGTTGACTGGTGCCGTGATAGACAGAATGGCGTCGTTTAACACATTGCCATCCCACGCCATGTATATTATCGGAGCGCCTAGGTAGCTCAACTCTGGGCACGCGTAAACGTAGTTTGGCCCAACGAACGTCAAAGTAAACGTTGTGGCCAGCACCATCAATTCTTCGGCCTCCGACCAGATAGAGCGTACCCCATCGACGATTCCCGGACGCTCGACATACGCGGTACCGGGCACAGCCGTCCCGTCAGCTATCCAATCGTTGTATGTGTGTAGCACACCCGCAACTGGGTCCTGTACTGGATGGCGTACCATCTGTGTACGCAGACGCCCTTGCATCAGCCGTTCCATGGACTGTTCCACGACCATTTGCACGTCTTCTTCGTTTTGACACACCAGGCGTCTACTATCGAGGATATAGTCTTTTTCTATCACATCGTGCACGTAACTATCTGGTCTGCCGGAACCACCATTGTGATTAGTTGTAACATGCCACGCGGCCTGATTCAGCCGATGCACAAAACAAATGGGAATGTAGAACGAGTCACCCAGCGGGACCTGGAGCAACGTGTCATACACTGCCGGATTGGTGCTGGTGGGTTTGCGTAATAGACCGACGTCAGCGTTGGATTGCTTAGTTGGGTCGATATCCGTAACCCAATCGATATCCGTGAGCGCGTCAACCGCCTCGTACACGTCAATTACATCATCCGCCGCTACATCAAATGTATCCACTACATAGCGCAACGCTGCGTAGTACAGATTCCCCTCAGCGTCCGTTACGGACCAAGCACGTGGAGCACTGGTCCCATCATACAGATGCCCAGCAGCTGGATATTTGACAAACTCAGCAGCCAAAGTTACCAATGACCGTTCCGCCCCAGCGCCGGGGGCGACGCCTAAACTAAGGTCTGTTTCGGGAATCTCAAAAATACGCCCGCGAATTGCTACACTCATCTCCGGAATACGAATGGAGTTAGCAGCAACGGGGCTGACAGCGCTTTCGTCTTTTCCTACTATAGGTTCGTTTATACCACGTAGCACGCCTGACGCGGTGCGATACTGCTCCGCCCAGGCAACGTTTGTTCCACCATACACATCTGAAGCTGTGTCGATGGTGTGAGAACGCTCACTAGCCCTGGAATGGTATTTTGCTATGTCGGAGTGTACTCGTGGATACACCTCGAATATCTGTTGCATACCGTCATCTGCGCGGAACCATTTGATTGCGTTTGCGATCGTGAAATCTTCGTTTGCCGTTCGCCGAATAACGTATAGAGGCAATCCCCAACTAATACCGTCATACGCAGTGGCACTAGCAGAGTACCAAATGTTTGTGTCGCCTGGGTAAGGCGCGGCCTTTGCGCTAGTTTGTGCAAAAGCATTCCCATCCACATTAGTAACGGCGCCCATCATCGTTGCGCCTTGATCATACACAGACGCGATACCAACGCTACTTTGCGTGTTTATCACGTAGACAGTAGCCAGATACTTTTTGTCTTCGATGTATTCAATAGATGATATGTACACAGAATTTGCTGAAAACAGAGCGTGATTATCGAACTGTTCGAACAACTCGCGCATCTGTGCAAACGTTAGGGCCGCGCCGTTCGCTACCGCAAAAGTGTAAGCCGTAGGGTCTGCTACTTCTATTCTGTAGGCTTCAATCCAAATTCCATCATATCTATCGGGAGCGGCAGGAGCTGGCTGCGCAGCCAACGTAAGTTGCACATACGGTACATGAATAAAGTGTCCATGCATGTACGCGGATACGTTAGCAATATCTACCTGGTCAACTATCGCTGGTTGCTGTACGATGTGATTTCTGCCCTCAAAGGTTCCGTCTTCCGTAGGAGCGGTTACCTGCACGTATATATCCGTTATCAGACCGGACGACTCTAATGACCTCTCTGCTTGAATTTGACCGAATTGAAATACCGCCTCCGCTATGTGTGCTGCGGAGGATAACGTATTAGTTGGCAGCCACACAGTGCCATCCCAATAGTAAAAAACCTCTTCGGCAACAACAAAATAGATATCAGCATCTCTGTTTGTTGTTGGAGTAGGAATCGGTAATGATCCTGTGTTGGCTACGCAGCCGCGAAATTGAGACCGCCCGATTGTATCGATGTCGTGACGAACAGTGTAGTCTATATCGGCCGGTTGTACATCTACCGCACCACCACCAAGAGTGATCTTGGCCAGTACGATCATGAACGCTTTGTCTACGTGTGCTTGGTATACAACATCAGAAAAAACAGCGTATTCGACAGTCGGGTCAGCATTTACATGATACTTAACGTACAGCACCACCCATTGCGTTGTACCTGCCGTAACAGTCAAGGAAGTGGTTGACGTACTATTGTCTAGTACGACCATACCATCTGCGCTGACCGCGCCAACATCCCCACCTACCAGCACTCTAAGCTCAGCTGCTACCGTGGTTAGGAATCCGCCCATGAACATTCCCATCTGGGAGCGATCCTTAAGACGATAATTCCAATTGACTGTTTTGTCTAACGCGCCGTAGTGCAGAAACGTATTATCTCGATTCATCTGTTGTCCTTACAGTGTACTCGGGTAGACCGTATGATCGGCTGGTAATACTGGACGGTACAGGGGAAACCAGCTATCAAAAACGCAACCTGGCGATTTTGGTACTGTGACCGTGGGTACAATCCTATCACTGAAAACAATAAACACGAGACCCGGCTGACCATTACCCGCGCCATACACTTCCTCAAAGGTGTTGAGTAGATAACCTACCAAAGATATGCCCTTAGTTTCCGTGTACTGCAGCAGCGTTGACACAGATACGGTGTTGTATCTATTTTCGTAGCCCCAGCCTATAAGCTCCCCCGTAGTTCTCAAGCTCGCCTGGCCTTGCAGGTATTGGCGGTAGTCTGCTGTGCAGTCAGATTCGCCTGGAATTATTGAAGCGATATGCCGTGTCAACCACGTGTTAGCTACAGTAGTGTACGTATAGTGCATACCTTGGGTAGCCCCGGCATTTACCTCTCCTGCCGTGCGGGTAGCATCAAATCCAGCAGGCTTACGAATCAATATACCGGGCTGAAGTAGCCGACCACGATCAGACGGGTTGGCCAGATTAGATGGTCCTCCTCGATATGCGTCGGCTCTCTGTCTGCAAATCATTTGCGAAGTAGACTGTTCTGTTGCCAGATCTTCCCATGCTATTGGGTCTCCTATAATATACCATGATTCGGCCGTACCTGTTGTCGCGTTTGGTGCGTAGTACTGCGGCGTGTGGAAATACAGATCAGATTCTATTCTCTTATCGAAATCGTAGAAATCGGGAGAGCGCAGTTCCGCACCATAGGTAAGTATTGGACAAATAGCTGGGTAGTAGCTCTCGTCACTAGCTGAGTATATTTGCGGGTTCGCTACGACTACTGAATAGTCGTTGAATCGGCGCATACCTGGTCCATACGTAGTGTAAACCACGTCGGAAACGGCTTCAACTTTGCCATAAAAACGCTCTTCGTCCCACCCTAACGCAGAATACAGACCCATGTACGGGGTACCCTGATAGTGCAATAACAGTTCGCCGTAATCGGAATTAGGCGGAATCCATACTACAGCGTACACACGAATTACATCGGCTGGTGCGTATATGGAACCATCGACCCATTCAAGCACAGTTCCATAGTTGGACAATAACGCAAACCCAGGGAACGATAGATTCAAACTATAGTCGGTAGCTACTCCGCCCGTTAGTAACAGTTGGTAGGTGCCCGCGCCAGTGTCAAGCCAGCAGTAGACGTCGTGCCCTTCGGACCCCCTACGAAAGAACGCGTGAGATAGGTCCGCGCCAGGAAAACTAGGAATCGAAAAGTCATCAATACCTATGTAAAACTTATCCGCCGCGCCCGTATGACTCACTGGAACGGTTATGGATGCCTCTGCCCACGCGAATATGCCATGGATTGATTTACTGCCTTTACCAAGCTCCACCCACATACTAGCAGTTTCCTCGGCCGCGCCAATTCGTATGTATGGAAATACAAATTCAACCACGTCCTTGACTAGCGGAACTGTCAATGTAAATATCAAATCACCAGCGGCGTTCTGAACTACACTAGCTATGTCGTTTGCGCTCGGAACCATACCTACAACGGTAAGCCGGGGAAAGCGTGCGTACCAATCTAGCGGGTCATATGTCGGAGCAAGTAGATCCCTATCCGTGTCTAGTCCAACAACTCGTACAGTACCTGCAGGTACTCCACACGCGGCTTCTATCTCGCCTATGGTGAATGTTACCGTGAGGCCACTTACATCGTCTTGCCGTAAATACGCAATGGGCGGCTTTACTTGTATGTCGGTAGACAGGGTGTCGCTGTATGCTCGAACGAGCTTATCCTGTGTTCCGTAGGTACCTTCATTAGCGTCGTAACCATCTGCGTCCCCAGCATACCCCCTTGGGTAGGTAGCTGTGTATCCTACGAAGAATCTATTAGTTGCGGTGAATATAGCCCCACACGAGGCGCCTGGTATATCCACACTTACATTGAGTGCCTGCCCCCTGGCATCCAGTGCCATTATCGCCCAGCCCCACCCATTGAACGCGGCATTCAGATTAGTCAACGCGTTACCAATGTCTATCGTGTTCTGATAGTAGAATCCACCGTTCACCCAAATAGGGGAGTCTGACGCGTTCAGCGGCAGAAACGCATTTACTGGTGCGGTAATAGTCACAACGCCAGGATTAGCTGGGTTACCATCCCACTCCATACTTATTATAGGAGCTGGAGGGGTCGTTCCGATTATAGGATCGATGTACTCCCACCCACCAGCAGCTGGGGTCAGCATAAAACTAGCGGCGACTACTTCGTTCTCTTCCGCTTCGGACCATATAGTACGCGCACCATCCCAGGCCCCGCTATTCAGATGGTATCCAGCAGTAGCAGCACCACCGGAAGTCAAAGAATCAGCATATAGATGCACCACACCAGCACTGTCAGGGATCAGCGGGTGCGGCACCATGGCCGTGCGCAAACTACCGGTCATTACCCTGTTCATCGTTTCGTCGCATAAACGGGCGAGGTCGCCGTCTCTGTGCACCACGTAACTACGCAGGTCTAGTATGTCATCTTTTTCTATCACGGCTTCTGTGAACACGTCTGGACGGGCCCCGTATGCTCCACCGCCGCCTCCACCATTTGCGTTTGTGTCCGGATCGTAGTTGCCTGAGTTTCGTCGATGTATCAACGCTATCGGTATCCCGTACACCCCAATGGAATTAATCACGCGATAGGCGCTATCTGCGTATGTTGGTGCCTCTAACAGTCCGTGGTCGGTGTTCGTGTCTGTTACAACTTTGCTAGAAAAGTCCCAGGTGGCGTTTCCATTTATAGCAGTAAACAGATCCGTAGTTGTAAGCGCGTTGATAACTTCATAGTTCAGAAATAGATGATAAATACTGCCCTCATCATCGGTGATTTTCCAAGCAACCGGAGCATCAGACGGCTCGTACACGTGATCCCCAGTGGGATATTTGACATACTGCAATGACAGAATCACCAAATCCCGCCGCTTAGTACCTGCGGGAGCGGTACCCAAATCTACATCAGTTTCTGGTATATCCAACAAATTACCGTGAATAGACACAGTCATGGCGGGTATGCGTACCGTATTAGCCGCTAGTGCGGCCGTGCGAAGTTTGCCTACAATAGGTAGGTTATGACCAGATAGAATACCCGACGCCAAACGTGTTTGCTGTGCCCACTGCTCGTTTGTACCGCCTCTGGCGTCGTAGTTAGTGCGAGTACCTGCGCTGCGATCCACCGCCTTTTCGATTGTTTTGTTTTTATCTATTTGCGTGCGTGGATAAACTTCAAAAATCTGCTGTTTACCGTCGTCTGTACGCGTCCACTTAATGTGATTTGCAGGTCCAGCCTCGGTGGGCGTTCTGCGTATTACAAAAAGAGGAATTGCCCAGCTACGGCCGTCGTATGCTGCGGCGTAGGCCGCATGCCACACAGTATCCAGGTAATGTGGCGCCGCCTGTATTCCCTGATACGTGAACGCATTTCCGCCCAAATTCTTTACTCCTGGATCCAACATGGCATTTACATTACTGGTATAACCGGCAGCCGTAATTCCAGACGCGTAGCGCAACTGATACTTTGTGGTTGCCCAAGCGCTGCCCAACTCATCTATAGCGTGCACGTCAACCGAGCTGGTGGATAGCGTCGGAGCTATAGTCAATGCTTCAAATTTGGCTGACATTTGCGCGAACGTTTGTCCTGGACCTGCCCCGGGAGCAAACAATTCAGCCGTTGGGTCTGCGACGCTTTCTCGCCATACTTCGAGCCAGATAAGATCCCATGTTTCCGCACCACCTGCGGCGCCTAGCACCATGCGTGTGTAAGGGGTATTGACGATGTGCCCATTCACTACAGCGCATAGATTAGGAATGTCAACCGTAGCCGCCAACGTTGATTGCTCTACTACAAGTGCGCGTCCGTCAAACGTGCCCAGCTCTGTACCAGTCGCGTAGTACGCGTCGGTTATCACTCCGGACTTCACCGAAATACGTGTTTTGTGATTCTCGCCAAACTGTGATATACTGGTAGCAGCGGGACCGGATGGCCCACAATAGGTGAGCCACGCAGTGGTACTCTCATTCCAGTAGTACATAGTGTGCGTAGCTACAACTACGTAGATATCTCCGTCCCTGTTTTCTGTAGGTGTACCGGTAGGCAGCGCAGCCACGTTCGCAACAGAGCCACGAAAAGTGTGTCTGCCGAGCCGGTCAAGAGAATCGCGCACCGTATAGTCTATCGAGGACGGTTGCACGTCTATGGCAGCTGGCGGCATATTCAACCGAGCCAACGCTATCAAATAATCTTTTTCTGGATGTGCTGCGTATTGAGCATCAGTGAGTACCTGATACGCTAATGTGGGCGGGTACAGAGCTTTGTACTTTGCGTAGCACACTACCCACAGTACCGTCGTGGCGGCGGGGGCAGAGCCGACGTTCAATGTCGTTGGAGTACCGCCCTCGTCCCATACAACCATACCATCATGCGATACCGCACCAAAATCGTCGTCCCCTACTTTTATCTGTAGCGCGCCAGCTACTGGCGTAATGAGCCCCCCGGAAAAGATACCACGAAACGATCTATAACGCAAACGGTCATTGAAGAACGTCGTAGTGTCCAGGGAGTTCCAGGAAAGGTGTGCCTGCAATGTCATAGCAGCAATCTCCAAAATAGGTGCGGTAAGTTAAGATGAAAAAAGGGGACCATACGGCCCCCTTTGTGCTGCTACTATTTCAAGTATTAGCCGACGAGCATCTTGTAAGACACCTTCAATTCACCAGCAACAGCCACACCAGCAGCCGCCTTGGCCAAATCGAATTCCAAGAAGTCATCTGCGGCCAAATCCAAATCTGCCGCTGTGGTTGACAACGTCAGGTTGGTGTTGGCGTACTGAGCAACGTTACCAGAACCGCCCGTGATCTTCGTAGTCTGTTGCGCCACTGTCTTTGTTCCAGTGCGATCGAATATCGACAGGGTTGCGTAGTTAGTGTCGTGGGCAGTGACTGCCACTGCCGCTGAGTAAGTAACTTCGGTCACACGCAAGGCATGCGGGCAAATCCAGTATGCCACATACGCGTTCGCTGCACCGCCGTCATTAAACGAAATTGTCCATTCGTGAATGGAGTCATCCGCTTCCGCATCGGTATCCTGCAACAGAGCCAATGTGGTAGCTGTTAAAGTTATGCCGTCATACAGTACGCGAATAACTGGAGATGCCTCCGAAATCATGGCCAAAAGATCGCGATAAAGCGATGCTTCGTAGGAGTCTTCTGGAGCATAGCGCCCCATGACCACCTGTTTACGATCGTAGCTACGAGACGCACCACTAGCGATCTTGTCGTTACTTAAGTGCACGATAGACCCGCCCGACGCGATATTGTAAACTGTCAGCTGCTTTGCCATTGTATCCTCCTGTTAGGCTAAACTAGCTACTCGTCGAGCTGTACTTATTGATAGAATGCTCGACAGAGCAATCACACCACATAAAATAACCTCAAACCACCGTATCGATTTGCTGTAAATCGTTTTCTATGCTGCCTAGCAAGTCGTCTCTATTAGCTTGCATGCATGCAACAAGTATTACGTGTGTGCGTAGCGCACAATCATACGTTTGTTCGTAGGTACAACCCACGCTAGCTGTGATCGAGCGCAGCAAATTTGCTGCGTGCTCACTCAGAGTTACCGAGTTGCTCAATATATAACGCATACACGAATCAAGCGTAGGGTACCCCTCTAACCTGATTCGCGTTGTAGCGCCTATAACGCTCCTTAACATGTTAGCTGTACGTACATCTCCGCAAGCTTTCAGTGTATTACACCATGAAATCATACGTCTATTTCCGTGTAGGTTAAATTCAACCACTCTCTGGGAGTCATTTCCATGGGTATGGTAAGCATTCTGTAATCAGTTTGTGACACCACGTAATGCATCTTTCCAGATACCTCTACTGTTTGTCGGTGTTTTTGCAAACCATCTAGTAGTGTCTTTACCTCGTTTATGATTTCTCTACGGGACGCTTTTGTTCTACTACGTGATCCAGCCTCTGCGATCGTCTCGCGCACTATGCCAACCACGTCCTCCGTCGCAGCATCGATGGCGTAAACGGCGTGCAATGCCGTAGTAACCCATTGATCATTAACTTCGACATCTACAGATACGTTTACTACTTGTGCCGCGTATTTTGTAGCAACATCATGTGCCACTATCAAATTGTCACGCTCCTCGCCAATGGAGGAACGCTGCTTTTCTACCAACATGTCCGTCAAACCAGTTACTATGTTATCCGGAAACTGAGATACCCATTGCGGTATGTTGTCGCGCGTCATAACGATTACGTGTACCAACGTATGCTCTTCGGCCTCTACGTTTACTTCGTAGTTGTGAAACGCTCGGGAGCGCAGCACATTATCGAACGCTGCTCGGCTTTGTTCAAGCTTTCTGCGCAATTTATCTTCCAGTTCGCCTTTTTCCATAGCCTGATCAGCTACATGGTAGTTTTCCGGTTCGCCTAAATAATCAATCAGCATATTTGCAAAAGTATCTATCTTAACCACGATATCAATTACGCACGTACCATTGCGCATTTCGTAGTCAACGATCAAATGCTTATGCTTAAGCTTACCGGGCTTACACTTCACGTCTCGCATGGTAGCACGTAGCCTACGTCCCAGCAACCTACGGTCTTCTACATCGTCAAACCAAGCGTACCAAGCCGTTGTTATGCTTTTTTTGAGATCACGTGACGGTGCGCCTAGTTCGTCGGCAAGCTCCTTTATCAGCCGGTAGGAAGTTAGCATCTTCCATAAATCATCACCTAGCGTGTCCGGCGATACCACCCCAGCAAAGGCTTTTGGGGTAACTATCTCCTCTGCCATTTTGTGTATGTTACCGTCCAGAATAGCAATCGCCCACTTGGCAAATTTGGCATTATTTAGTTCCAATCTATGGACGGACGCGGACACGTAGGATGGCCCATCGGAGATAGGAACTTCACCGGTATTCAACATTTCTGTCAATCTGTGCATTTCATCACCGGAATTGCGAAAAAACTTGGTAAAACTGGATGTCAGGAAAGGGATAGCTAGCGACCAATAAAGGCGCCCCTTCTCTCGTGAGATTGCGTCGATAGCGTCCAATAACGAAAACGCGTCGTATTCTGATTTAGGAGTTTTTCTAATGTCCTTCGGATACCCCCTAGGCAGAATGCGATCCCTATACAGATGAAACGCGTAATAGTAATACAGCCTACGCAGTAACGCATCCGTTTTTCTAAAGCGCTGGTCAAATACCTCTCTGTTATCTTCCAGAATGGCTTTGAGCGCGTATACATCTCGACTAGGGGTACCCTTGACTTTAGCGGACAGCAGCTTGAGATAGCCCCGCAACATCGCAGCATACTCGGTTGAGAAGGAGGATAGTGTGCTGTCGTGCGTGCTGTGAAACTGCTCGTCCAATTTGTCTATACGACTTTTTATCGTCAGTATACGCACTACGAGCCGCACGAGCGCGGGAAGTGCTTTTTTACTTTTGAGCTTGTCAATGTCGGATTCTTTCAAATTCAACATGGACACAACCAAGTTAACAAGCTCAGAAGCTTTATCTATTGGGTTGCGCTCTTCTTCGGCGATACCAATATCAGCCGGTTTAGGTTCCATCACACACCTTGACGATATATGAACGAATTGGAGCCAGCACGCAAATCGTTCTCAAACCACCCACTTAGAATAAACCGCACTATTACATCACTCCCCGATGCGTTTGTTAGTGTGATGCGATGAGTGATAGGCGAAGCTGTGCTAGTAGTGCTCACGAGTGTACTTGAGTACGTTTTTATCGGAATTTCTACCCTGGCCCCTGTGAGGACGACTTGACTCGTAACTAGGTCGAATAGGAAATCGCCTGCCTGCAGCGGGTTACCACTAACCCCGAACGACAACAAATACTCCACCTGCAATGTTATCGATTCAGCGGAAGTGTTCCAGAAAAAGCACACTGGGTCATTACATGTAGTGTTCAACTCGTTTTCTAATATGAACACAACAGATTCACCATCATCGACTTCTTTGGGGATATGTACGCGAACTGGATCTATAGCCATGACTCAGGCTCCTAATAGAATTTCTGTGATAAGTATACGGCTATAGGTGGGGTGGGTATGAGTAGGTTTGTGGTATCAGCTATAGACTCCGCGCCCATCTTTGGTGAACTTGTATTTCGGATCCGGTAGGCTGTCCAGTTCGCTCGCCGGAGGGAGCGTGCCAGTGCTTTGCAGTGCGCCATTAGCTGCCCACAAACCAGCAGCCACCTCTCGAACACTTCCTGCGTCCGGACCCGCTATCTCCCGCGCTTCATCCATGCTCATCCAATAGATATCATAGATAAATATACCATCAGCTTGATAGGACAGGATAACATCGCCGTCGCCCCCGCGCGTTTTGTCCTGCAACATGAACTCTGCGGAGTCCCCTTCACCAATAGCAGCCCACCCCATCTTAGCTACCTCTTCGATGACGATATCCCAATCAAAATCGGGATGATCCTCTGGTTTGGCGGCAATTTCTCCTAGAATAACCATGTAGAAACGTTTTGACCCAGAGTGATAGAAGCAGGAAAAAGGTTTGTCAGGAACAGGGTAAGGCGCGCTCATTTTACTTAATTTGGCTGGGAGACCTGCCTTTTTCAAAGAGGAAAGCGCTTCCTTGTGAAGCTTCTTTATTCCCTTGTTAACACTGCCGAGACGATCGCGTACTTCCGACACAACGTCTTCGCGTTCGTCCGCGTCCTCGTCATCATCCGCAGGTTCCGGATCTGGAGACGGGTCTACTGGCGGGACAGGCGCCGGTGTCGGAGTCGGAGTCGGAGTCGGAACCGGCGTAGGAACCGGCGTAGGAACAGGCACCGGTACGGGTTCTTTTGCCGGAGTAGTATCAGGAGCCATCCCGCCTTCGAACGGAACCATACCCGCGTCTTGCGCTTCGTCCATATACGTCAAAATGCCGTACGCCCACAACACGTCGTTTGCCGGGTGCGGAGTAAAATCGAATTGCTTCTCTCGCGAAACAAAGGTATCCATGTTCTGATCAATAACATCGTCCCATATGGATTTACCTTCTGGATTGATTCCTCGGGGATAGTAGCCCACCTTTGGCGGAGTACCAGCCGCAGCCTCTAGCATGATACGCTGCGAAATATCGGTAGGTATGGTCGTAATCATAGTAAGCTCCTTCTATAAGACGTCGTAGTCATCTACCGACGCGGTTATATCTAGTAGATCCAGCGTGGCCCGATCAAAAAGTTCACGCAAAAAGTCTAACGCACGTTTCTCGCTAATGCCTGCCTGTTTGGTAGCCGTTAGATACTCCACCAACGATTTTTTGTTTGGAGTATCTTCCTTCATGAATGCTTCATCAGCTATCTTGGTCAAGTCAACGGAGGCTTTGAACTCACGTTTGCGTGCGATAGAATCACTTTTTAACGCGCGCCCTTGCGTAGCCGACATAAACCCAAACTGCACTAATTGCTTTACGAGTTTCAGCAGTATGTACCGAGCCGCAAATCCTTTCAGATTCTTCGGAAAAACCAAACTGGCGATATGATCCACCACTGGAGTCTTCTTTTCCGCTTTTGGCTTTTTACCTGCAAATATCAACATTAGGACCCGTGTATGCGATTGTTGGTTAGTTCAGTCTCATTATCCTCACCATCAATTACCATTACATCGCGTATATACTCTACATCAGAAGTATCAGTAAGCGTCACACGTAGAGTCAAATTATTCAACATCAGATTCGTATTCAAAAATACTGCGCGGATAGCGCCGTCATCATTACCATAGTATTTATCACCAACAGCCGTTAATAGTGTATTTTCGTTATGCAGCAACGACATTTCAACTGAGGTGATCAACTCCGGATGCACAACAACAGGCGTCACATCCTTGTCAACGAAGTATACTTCTACCTCAATATGACTATCCCACCTAGTTGCAGATACGCCTAAACGCATAGCCATAACGAAATCACTCTATTCGACTAAAAAGGCGGGAGAGGCAAAACCTCCCCCGCCCTTAGACAAATCAACAACAACGTATTAGATGCGTTGCGCCTTAGCCTGTGCGCGGGCGTTGGGGCACGTCTGCGCTTCGATCATCCAACCGAACCAACCACGAGTAGGGGACCCGTTGTTGTACTGATCAGTTGCCTGAATCCGGAAGGGCTCGCGTTGCACGATAGCGCCGGTGGACGACGGAGCCGCAAACATGTACACTTCGCCAGCGTTCAGCACCTGGAGGGTGTTGGGGCGCGTAGCATCTGTGAAAATTTGTACGCCGAGGATAGAGCCAAGCTCGCCATCCATGATAAGCTCGCGCTTGGTCATGGGGTCGAACCAGGTAGAAAACTCGGTACTGGTTGCGATGTCATCCCAAATGTCCACAGCGATAATCGTTGAGGTTACACTCAGGCCCCAGTTCCGAACCAGGTTCTTAACTGAGGAGAAGACCGCTGGAGTAAACGTGTTGAACAGAGTCAACGCGTTGGCGATGTTGGCGTTAGCGTCCCACAGACTCTTAGCAATCCGGTCCTCAACAACCATTGATTGCTCAAGCGCCTTGTTGTACGATTCTTCCAACATGTCATACGACGCCATAGCGATTTCCACTTCAGCTACGTGGACATTGACTGCGATGTTGAGCCACTCGGGATACACCTCGTGGTTCTGCACAACAGACGGGGTCCAGTTGCCAGACGTGGTGGCCATAGAACCAACAACGTCCTTCTTGTGAATGGGAACGCGAGCGATGCCCTCGTTCGTTTCGATGGTTTGCATGACGTGACGTGCGAGACCTTGACGATCCATGGTCTCATAAATGCCCTCACCCATACGCTGCCCCAGGATCTGCCAAGACTTGCCAGTACGATCAGCCGAGGCTTCACGCAACATGTCATATTGGTTGGCACGAAGGTGCGGATTGGTGCGGTCTACTTGACCGGTGCGCAGCGCATTGATAATAGCGTGCTGAGCGCGAATAGCGTCTATTTTTGACGAAGCATTCAACTCATCAGTTGCGTCGTCAAAGTGATTCTCGGTAGCCGACTCGATGACGCTACCCGTACGAGGCGCGATTCGACGCGCTTTGCTGGTGAACGGATTAAACTTGGTACCCATTTTCAAAACCTCCAATAGGACGGCTCTATAAAGCCGGACTTGTTCAAACTTCTGGTCCGTAATGTTGCTAGAATACCGCCCATCGGAACAAACATTGAGCAATTACAATACTCTAAGGCTTCCTAATACTATACCGATGAACTACTACTATCGACTATCAGGTCACAGGAGCCTTGATAGCGATGCCGAGAAACGAATTCGTGGTCGACGGAATCTGCACACATGTGCCTATGATAATTGTCGAACCAGCACCGGACGTAAAACGTCCACTGGCGCCGGTATAGATAGCACCACCAATGGCATATGCTACCGCAGTATCATAGATCTTCGTGTAGATAACGCCAGGACCACACATTACGCCACACTGCGCATACGCGTCAGACGCGCCAGTGTTAGCGGGACGTTCCGCGAAACGCGCATTACGCTCAGCAACAGTCATGTTGTAACGATAAGCAATCGTTACACTGTGCGCAGCCTCGTCCAGATGGAACGTGATTACGCCAGTTGTGTAGTTAACAACATACTGGCCCGAAGCGGCTGGGAGAGCGGCTTTCTCGGCCAACGCGGCTACTGCCGTGTTGTCGTAAACATACACTGATGTTGCAGCAAACGAACCAACCAGGTTCGAACGCGACAAAGTTAGTGTATACGTGCCAGCTGCGGGTACGGTCAGCGTTTCCTTTGCAGCGTCAGTCAGAATAGCTCGGGTGTCTTTGACGGACATTCCGTACCAAACGTCAGCAGCAGTACCTGTAGCGTCGCGAACGAAAGCGGACGAGCCTGATCCAACTAGGACCAAACAGGACCCTTCCTCTGCAATGGTCTGTCCTGCGAGAACATCCATCTCGCGCATCTCGTTCCAGCGCGTTCGGGTGCGATCCCACATGCCCAGATCAACAGTATTGTCGAGTAGTGCCATGGTATAAACCTCCTTAGAGTATTGGGTGAGAGCAACCTAATTCGCTCTCACCCACAAACAAACAATTTAGCGTCGGTTTCGGCCATAATTGGCAAAAACTTTCTTGCTCCGTTTAGAAAAATCAGAATCATCAGTGTCCTTGGCGGACGCTGTGTTCAGCGGCATGTTACCGCGCTCCAGCATAGCTGAATACTCAGCGCCAGTCTGCGTGGACGCGATAGTTTCGGATGGGTCGTCAATAGGCTTTATGGGCGAATCCATTATAGCCGCAGTAACCTGTTCAAATGCGGCAGGTTCAAGGTCTTGCAGCGCGTATGTACGTGCAATCAAAGCCTCAATCAGCGGAGGAGCGCCAGCAGCGTAAGCCGCGTTGATAATTTCAACACAATTTGACACGCCACGTTCAGTCATCGCATCATACAGCGCACCTTTCAGTGGGTCCCCGCCTTCGGCTATCCACCAGTTCTTCGCTAGGCCAGTAATGGCCACTTGCGCTGTGTTTTTGAAGCTCTCCCGAAAGCCATCTTCCAATGATGCATACTTCGCTGCATACGTCTCTTCCAGCTCGTGCTTGATTTGCTGAATGGCGTCAGCCTCGTGGACCACCGCCTCATACAGGCGCACATTGTGGCACTCCATCATCTCTTTTGGCCCAAACGCCACGATAGCGGACTTCAAGCTAGAGGCGAATGTATCGGTGCAAAATAGGTCGTCAACCACTTCGCGGTTCCCCTGATCTTGCAGGTGAAGCTGCCCAACGGGAGAACCGTTGATAGCTATACTCCAGAAGGGGCCGTCATCCGCCTCCCACAGATCCATGGTAACGTCGGTATCTGATGTTGCCACTAGGCTATCCAGCTGCGCCAGACGTGCGCTAGCTACTCGGCTATATCCCATGGACTCTACAATCGCGGAAAGTTCTTCCGGCGTAGCAAAATCAACAGCCTTTGAGAAAGGATGAGTTTTGTGCTTGATCTTAGACCCAGCCTTGACCTCACCTTTTAGCTGCATTTTGTCGTCATCGACAACTTCAATACGCATCTTGACGTCGTCGTTCTCGGCGGTAGTGATACCGTCCTTACCCTGCTTACAGCTGAATCCGTAAGCTTTCAGTACCTCTGCTACGTTCATGCCCTTACCTCTTTTGCTACTCCCGTATGACCCTCCAAAGTCTGCTGGTCGGCCTTCTCGTCCGCCAAGATCCCTGGACGGTGTGCCAGGCTTACTGGTACTGGGTTTTGGTTTCTGGGTTGTGGCCGATATCTCTTCGATTAGCTGATCCAACTCAGCTGCTACTTCTGCGTTGGTGCACTGTGCTCTGGCAGAGCGTAGTTCCGCTTCAGTGTTGGTGGCCGTCTTTTCAGAATTTGCTATCGCACTAACTAACTTGTCATAAGGCATGGCGGACCTTGCAGTCTCTTCTCCAGCCTCATTCCTGTGGATTACGCTGATACGTTCGTCTTCGTCCACACCCGCGATAACGATGGTAGAGCCGTCTGCGATTCGGTACGTATCGTACATACAGAAAATAGTTTCGGCGTTAGCCTCTACCACTACCATGTCGGAGTCGTCAGCACCTTCGCCGAAAAACGCCAACAACTCAATCTCTTCATCATCCGACAATTCGCCAAACTCATACCCATCTACGTTAGCTGTAATAGCGTCGTCCTCATCATCATCGTCGTAATCATCATCGTCTTCGTCGTCGTAATCATCATCGTCTTCGTCGTCGTCTTCGTCGTAATCCTCGTCATCACTGCCTTTAACGCTTGCAGTAAATTCAAGTGCGTCCAACTCATCGTCGCTGAAGTCGAAGTCGTCTTCGTCGTAATCCTCGTCTTCGGACTCATCCCCCATAGCAGTAACTACTACCGCGCAAGATGGCATAAAGTCTAAGTCTAGTAGCGCCGTAGTGCCTGCACTACACGCTGCTATAATGACCGGTGCCGCAGCTTTGGCGTCCGCATCATCGTCGTACAAAAAGCAAAGTTCTGCATTTCGCACAAAACTACTTTGTGGGCTCATACCGTGCTCTAATAGAGCGTCTAGAATTTCATCCATCTCAAACCTCCAAGGATGGCGATTGTGCGTCTATTGAAATAATGTTACTGACGCGTTTATCAAAACACCTAGTGCAGAACCAAAAGATTCTTACACACATAAAATACACTCACTAATTACGCCCATATCTCGGGAGCATCAGCATACACGTCAGCCGGATCGTCTACGGATGAATTTTCAATGAAATTCACGCCATAGCACAAGTCATAACGTAGTTTTCCATTCACTACATCGAATTTTTTGTATCTGCAACAGCTGGCGGGTGGGGGGCCATTTTGTTTTCCATGTAGACTACATTTTGTGTAATCTACAAAAGCGCCCATAGAAAACTTTGTGCGCTTCCTGTCTGCGATTGCTTGCGCGAGATTAGCATCTTTGGTTCTATCGAACCCCGACAGGATAATTATCTTCCACACATTCCCAATCTTTTTCATTGCTGCATCGAAGTTAACCCCCTTTGCGAGCGCTGGATTTTTGTTGGCGTGATTCAAATAGGTGGGTTTTCGAATGAACGTTTTGTATACTATATTTCCCAGATAAGTGGAAAAGTCAGAAACTGATTGGTACGGAAAGCAATCCATATTTCTATTTGGGACGTCTACTGTAACTATCGGTACTTCTGCTAGTACGTAATCACTGGGATCGGCACTTATTTTGTAGGTGTCTGCGCAATCTGCCAACCACGATATATCCACTTGGTGGCTTGTAGCATTACCTTCTATGTACGGTATGTATAACCCGCCCACTTTGGTTTTTGATACATTCCATCGGAACGTTTCATGTGCGGCACCAGTAATCGCCGTCTCGCCTTGTACAAATAATGGTATTCTATTGTAAGTAGTCAAATCACTCATTGAGTACTCCTTATACGATCTTCCCCACTAAAATAGAGCTACTTAGGCTGTACGCCCCGAAAGGAATTGATTAGAAGGTAATTCGTGCTCTGGAAGGTGCGCTTTGGCTAGGTCCCTGGGGCTGATATGACTAACGTCTATCGATTCGATCAATTTCCTTTCATCCGGGTGCTCGCCCGCGTAGTACCATTTACGAATCAATAGAATTTCTGGCAACAATGAAGTATTCGCATCTATTTGTGATCTGATATGCGCTATGATCTTCTTTGCGGATTTGTCTGATATTTTGAATGGCGGAATATGCCCCAATCTAGCTAGTATGTATAAAGTATAGTCCATTTCTGTTGGAGTATAGTACTCGGCTAACACCTGCCGAACGAAACCCTCATCATGTATAGCCGTACTAGGTAAGAAGTTGATCAGATCAATAGATTTACCGATACGTTCTTTCGTCAACGTGGGTACTACGAATTTATCTTCTTTAAAGAAGCGCACACTAGCTGTGTTAGCTAAAATGCGGTTACGTGTACTTGGCGTGGTCTGTAAAGCATTTTTGGAAAAACTATCTATAACGGATCCAAACATACCTTCTTCCCCCTCTTCGCCCCCACCGCTCAGCTTGCTTTTCCACTCCTTTAGTGCGTCCCGATCTTTCAGGTCCTGCGGTAACCCTGCTATTTCCCTATCCATGTCAACGCCACCAGCGGACGCCCACGTACGTAAAGTAAGTGGCACACCCTCCTCTTTCAGCGTCATTAAGACGTTCAACCAGTCGTCATCAGCGATGGGTTGCAGTTTTTTCTTATAGCTGACGTCTGGCAGGTCCAGCCGTCTATTTCCGCGCATGCGGTACTTATGCGCCAACTCTTTTGGGAGTGGCTTATATATCTCGTGAGCTTTTGCCACTGGAACGAACAGCTTATTGACGAGCACTTCGCGCGTTTGATACTCTCGCATCGAACGCAGGCGATCAATAAAGATCGACAACGCCGCTTCTTTGGTACTAAGGTTTTGATCACCGGACAGCAATGCATCGTTGATACCCAACGCATTCATTTTTGCTTCGCGCAGGTAAGACCACTCATCCGAGTACTTCCACATACTGGATGCGTTATCCAATCGGTCAATCTCTGTGCCATAGGCAGTGACTACCACACCGCCCAACGGGTCGGCTTCCGCTACCTGGAGCGCGGAAACTATACTTTGCATCTCGTCTTGACCTGGCAGCCAATTCTCGGACTCGCCCATCTTGACATGTGTGGTACCGAACGCTTTCCTACGTACACCAGCTAACGTTGCATCCTGTAGCTGTTTCTCGAATGCATAGATGGGAATTATCCTAGACAGAATTGACGTCCCCAGATAGTCGTATGGAGCTATCCTGCGAGGGAAGTATATCGTGTTCTCCGTAGAGAGAGGCACAAGCCCCTCCGTTTCCATAGCTTCTATCAGTTCCGGATCTAGTTCCTGTAGGATCTCCTGATCTCGCTCGTCTTCTGAGGATAGCAACGCCCTCCACGCGTCAGTAGCTTTCAGATCGATACGCGGAGGGTAATTTCGCAAAGGGCGGATAAAAATATTGCAGTAATCCGGATCATGAATGATACAGTCCAGCCACACACCATCACCAGAGTCCCACGTAGTAGATCCTATGACCTTTCCCATCATTAACTGCTCTCTGGTAATGTCAGTCATTAAAGTGGGTATGTTCAGCTCCTGAACCGATTCTTCGTACAACATCACAGCCTTCTCGTCAACACCAGACAGAGTGTACTCGGACCACGGAAATTCAGCGTACATGTCTATTGCAGCGCCGGATATGATATCCCTCAGATATATGAGCCGCAATAACTTGTTCAACCGTTCCGGATCAGTTGGGATCTCATCCTCTATGATCCCGCCCCACTCTAGCTTGTCGGTAGCTGGGGAGAATACCTCCATCTGGGCCCCGCTAGCCGTCCGTACTAGTCCGCCCCTGGACGCACCATAACCGTAACTTCTGCGGCCTGCGTATCGGATCATTTGCGTACCTCTGGATCCACAAATCGACACTTATTACAGTAGCCGTGCTGTTTGTTGTCAGCTAGCTTTATCTGCGTCAACTTCCCTGCGCATCTAGGACACTTGCTACAGGGGGTACCTGTCGTAGTCGGAGGCTGTAGTACCTCCGAAACGGCGTCTTTCTTCTTTTTTTCTGTCTTTTTAACCACTTTCGTAACGTCTTTATCCAGAAAAGATTTGGATGTTACTACTACAGTATCGCCCTCTACACGGCGTGCGTGTATCATCTGTAACTTGATTTTATCAACTGGAGAACCCATGTCCGACTCCTGCTTTGCTGCCTGTGGCTGCTGCTCCGGTAACCTTGTCACTAAATCCTGCGCCTACCGAACCGCTACTACCTATTGAAGTAACCTTGGGACCAGACATACCAGCACCAAAAGCCGTTAACCCTTTGGCTTTACCCCTACTTGGTGAGGATAATGAGTAGTATGAATGGTCTGTGTAGAATTTGATATTCTCTGCGTCTGTCATCCAGGCGAACGCGTTCAGCACAGCCCTAAAAATATCATCATCAGATTCTACACCTTTTTTTGGTAGGGAACGGCCTACCTCTCTAACAGATACCAATTGATACACCAAGTGCGTACCTGGTGCGTTCACTATAGCTGTTTTAGGGTCGCTATCCATTTCGGAAAATGGGCGCTCCATTAACGGCAGGCGCGCAGTGGGTAATGACGCTCTAAACTCCATACCATCTGCGTATTTAGGAGAGTTTCTAACGGCGCTCATACCTTTGTCTGCGTACGGCGTACAGTAGTCTCTAATTTCTTGAATTTGAAACGCGGATTCCCATCTGTCGTATACGACATCCCTAACACAGAAATTGTCCAACAGCTTCTTGATCAGGTGCTTCAAAACCTTGGGCATATTTACGGCGATGCTAACACCGTCTATGATTTCTGGTGCAATGTCAAATGCCTGTATTACGCGCAGGCCACCTTCTGGAGTGAGATACGCCAACACTACTGCAAAATGATTGAATTTTTCGCCCGCGTCTACTGACAGGCAAAGTGGGGCCTTGATATCCGATAGTTTTTTATCGAACTTCTGGTAGATGTAAGTGAATTCCCCCTTTTTATCCGTATAGTACTCTACCGTTGCCGAGCATACTGGCTGCATGTCTGTTATCTTTTCCAGCATGCCGTAATCTTCAACGTAGGGTGTGGAAGAATATAGTGGATTAGCTTCGAAATCGCGGGCAAATTGCAACGGTTCTTTCACCCGCATATCAGCGTACGCATCTATGTTTTCAGTAGGATTTATCTCGAATGTACTGTGGTGGAATGCGTAGATACCACGTGCCTTATGCGCCTGTCTAACCAGCCGCATGATTTTGTCGGTTTTTCGAGACGGAGACGATACTGTAGCGTGAATTGCCGTAGGTATATTGAACTCACCCTTGCGCATTTTCGTCATTACTTTGGAACGTACGGTCATTAGGCTGTTCTCGATTGCCTTGTACGTCTCGTCGGGATTCGCTATGATTTTATTCTTTCCATCATTGCTGTCGAACCATCCAATTTCATCCTCGGCCCCGAATATACGCGTCAAACCGCGCAATTTCTGTTTGTGTGAATCGGCGTATGTGACCACTATAGCTTTGTTGACATAAGCTACAAACGTTTCTCGGGGCTTTACCAACTCTTTGCCCAGGCGCTTACCTTCTGCGGTCAGATAGGCATTGTACTCGGCAAACCACGGAGAGGCATTGTACGCGCCAATGAACTCATCCCATAGCGTCATTTTGGCTTGCCCTTTGGTGGTCGCCACAAATGTGAAATGCAGTATCTGATTAGGCGCCAACCCGTAGTAGCGCCAAGGCATGGGAAGCGCCAACACGCGGTGTAGGTGATAAGTAGCTAGTACACCTGCCGTGATCAATGTCTTACCGGAACGCTGTCCCGCGCAACCAACGAAATCAGTGTAATTGTTAAACAGCCCTTCCTTGTAAAGCTCCGCTCTATTAGCCCCGCATCTTGGGCATATCCCATGCTCAAGAAACGTAACTCGTTCGTAGATATCATCCAAAGTGGTTTCTTCAATCTGGTTGGAGAACCACCGCACATCTGAGCAAAACCGCATAGGACAGTAATCTTCAGTGAACGTAGCTAGTAAATACACTTGACGAGGAAACAGATTTATCTTCAACATGTAGTTTGGATCTGTCATCCATGTAACTATGTTGGGCGCCGTAGGCGGGCGGTATTCCTCTATAGCGTCTAGTACTGATGGGTCGTAATCAGCGGCTATGGCCCTCTCGGCAAGCTCCATTAAATTGGGAGTTCTAGCCATCTAGTCCCCGCTTTATAGCATCAATATCTACATCCGGTAGATAGTCTCCAGTAGCCCCTAGCGCCTTTCTTATCGAACGTATCGCTGTATTATACCGCCTCTCAGCATACACCGCCATTTTTGTAATGCTTCTATTTATTTCAGACTTCCTAGCAGTCGTTAGAAACGGTTTCAATTCATGCAATGCGCCAAAGTACAGTTGTATGAAATCTGACGACAGGTCGCGTACCATTTCAGCTATCTCATCCGCAACCTGCGCGGGGTCTTTGTACGCCTCAATCTGCTTAATAAGTGTTTTCACTTCCCGTAGTATTTGCGTGTATGCAGTAGAGTTGTCAGCACTTTGATCGGATTGATACGCCACTTTAGACAGGTTGAGCATCTCTAGCGCCTCGGTAAGCTCTTGCTTCAATATGTCAATGGGTTCTACTGG
>Ga0180007_10001049_pt1 | contig 39882 bp, 28 predicted proteins | sample MM_PC_MetaG_FD_121122 | JGI IMG/M metagenome (GOLD analysis project Ga0180007, IMG submission 121122) | Groundwater microbial communities from the Aspo Hard Rock Laboratory (HRL) deep subsurface site, Sweden - MM_PC_MetaG | ecosystem: Environmental > Aquatic > Deep subsurface > Groundwater... | reverse complement strand
GTTCACCATAGTAAAATTGTGAAAACGTGGGTATATAAAAACCAAAGGACGATAGAATTATTTTTTCTTTCATCATATTCTCCAGAGAAAAATCCCGATGAATATCTTAATTGTGATCTAAAACATGGTGTCTCGGAAAAACCAGCTCCTAAAAACGAAGATGATTTGAAAAAAATAGTGAACGAACATATGACAATCTTGAAGAATGACTGCGAAAGAGTAAAAAAATATTTTAACCACCCGGAGATTAAATACGCTGCTTAATTACGGTTTATAGTCGTCGGATTAATAACTATTATTGGACTATTCATTAAACCTTTTCTCCTTTTCACTAATACATTCTACCATTTTTCTTCCTCAACAAATAATAACAAATCCCCATTATTCCATCAAATTAATTGATAACTAAATTGATAACTGAATTTCAACTTTTGTCCAGATAAAAGGAAATTAGTCCAAAGTGTTTAAAACCAAAAAAGCCCTAATTCGGCTGAAAAAGGGCTTTTTTAATTTGGGGCGGAGAGTTAGGGATTCTACGTAAATTGTCAAAGGCTTTGAATATGGGCTAAAATCAAATGTTTTATTTTAAATTTGTCATTAATTTGTCCAAGCGGTTTGCTCACTACCATCACCAATTCAATGAATTCTTTAATTACAAGTGCCAAGTGTGACTGAATATATAATCTGTTTTAGGACTAGTACTTTTCACTCTATAAAAAAGATGTTTATCTATACCTAATTGAAAATATGCAAATCGTCCATCTATTTTAAGATACTAACCACTTGTCAAAAAATAATTAAATAAGTAACTTTCTTTATCATTTTGGAGCGAGGGCTTTGGGCACTCACCAAAATTTGATTAGATCATATTTTGAACTTAACTTTATAGATATAATATGCGTAAGTTTTTAGTCCTTTTTATCATAATATTATTAAGTAATATTAGCACATATGGTCAAGCTGAATTTTTTCAAAGCTTTATCGAATATAATATTTCGGGGTCGTCAAGATTTGGGAACTCGGTCTCTTCAGCCGGAGATGTAAATAATGATGGCTTTGATGATTTCATTATTGGTGCACCAAGGTATAGTAAAGCATATATTTTCTACGGAGGAAATGAAGTAAACACCTATCCTGATGTAATTCTATCTCAAGATGAAAATGATAATTATTTTGGATATTCCGTTTCTTCCGCTGGAGATGTAAATAATGATGGTTACGATGATGTTATTGTTGGTGATTATATAAGTTTCTTAGCATATATATATTATGGTGGTGAGCAAATGGACTCTTCACCAGATGTTATTCTTAACGGATATGATCTTGATGCTTTTTATTTTGGTATTACAGTCTCAACAGCTGGAGATATAAACAATGATGGATATTCTGATGTAATAGTTGGATCAGAGGGTAATTCTCATGCAGGGGCAGTATACATTTACTTAGGTGGTGAAACAATGGATGACTCATGCGATGTTATATTGCTTGGAGAAAATAGAGACGATAATTTTGGATGTTCTATTTCTACAGCAGGAGATATAAACAACGATGGTTATGATGATGTTATTATTGGAGCATTAGGTTATAATTCCAATAGAGGTAAAGTATATGTCTATTTAGGCAGTAAGGAAGTAGATAATATTTCTGATATTAAAATATATGGTTCTGATAATGAGAGAGTTTTGGGAAGATCAGTCTCAACAGCAGGAGATGTAAATAATGATGGCTACGATGATTTTATTATTGGGCTTCGAGTAAATGGATATGTTGGAGAAGCGCATCTTTATTATGGTAGCGAATCTATAAATGATTCTCCTGATGTAGTGTTTAAGGGTGAAGGTGGGAATAGTGAATTTGCAAGTTCTGTTTCAACTACCGGAGATATAAACAATGATGGTTATGATGATTTCATTATTGGAGCTTCAGAGTTTGAATCTGCAAAAGGAAGAGCATATATTTATTTGGGAGAAAATACAGTAGATACAAATCCAGATTTAATCATTACTGGTGAAGAAATGCAGGATAGACTTAGTTCATCTGTTTCTTCTGCTGGGGATGTGGATAATGATGGTTTTGATGATTTCATTATTGGTATTCCTGGATATATGGATGATAAAGGGAAGGCAAATATCTACTATGGTAGTAGTTCAATAGATAACTTAGTAAATGATTCTATGGTTGGTAATGGAAAGAATAATAAATTTGGCTACTCAATTTCCAATGCAGGCGATGTAAACAACGATGGCTATGATGATATTGTTGTTGGAGCTATTGGATATGAATCGTCAAAAGGAAGAGCATATATCTACTTTGGTGGAAATAATATGAACAATACTGCAGATGTAGTTTTCACCGGTGAAAGGCCTAATGACGATTTTGGCTCTTCTGTGTTATCTGCTGGAGATGTGAACAATGATGGTTTTGATGACATTATTGTTTGTGCATCTGGCTATTACAAAGGTAAGGTCTATTTATATTATGGTGGAGCTAATATGGATAATATTGCTGATGTAGTTTTCAATGGTGAAACTGATTTTGATAGATTTGGTTCTTCTGCTTCTGGAATTGGTGACATAAATTCGGATGGCTATGATGATTTTATCATTGCAGCAAAAGAATACCATGGTAATATAGGAAGAGCATATATTTATTATGGTGGGAGTGTTGTTGATAGTGTTGCTGACGTTATTCTAACTGGAAGTGCAGATAATGATAAATTTAGTTCCATAGTTTCTAGTGCTGGTGATGTAAATGCGGATGGTTTTGATGATTTTATTATTACAGATAGAAGCCAAGTATATCTGTATTTTGGTGAAGACTATTTCAACAGCAATAATTATATTGTTTTAACAAGTGATGGGAGCCAAAGCATTACTAGCTTTTCTGTTTCCTCTGCAGGAGATATAAACAATGACGGTTATGATGATATTTTAGTAGGAAGTGGAGATACTAATAACGACAGAGTCGTATATATCTATTTAGGAAGTAATCATATGGATAATGTTTCTGATTTTGTTCTAACGAATAGTATACAGTTTAGCAATTTTGGCAACTCTGTTTCCTCAGGAGGAGATATAAACAATGATAGTTATGATGATATTATTGTTGGCTCAGATGGCTATAGTTCATATACTGGAGGTTGCTACGTTTATTATGGTGGTGATGAAATTATCAACTCTCCTAATTTATTTCTTACAGGAGAAAATAGAGACGATCGATTTGGTTTCTCGGTCTTCTCAGCTGGAGATGTAAATCGTGATGGTTATGATGATATTCTAGTTAGTTCTTTTGAATACCCAGAAAACGGCAAAGTATATACGTTTTTAGGAAAAGATATCGTAACAATGCTGCCACCTTCTCCATTTTCTCCAGACAATGGGGTTGAGAATATCTCTAAGTCAGTTGACCTAGTCTGGAACAAGTCAATAGATGTAGATTATTTTCAAATTGAAATAGCGCTAGATAATGAGTTCTCACAAAGATATTTATCACAAGAAATATTGTTCCCAGATAATTCATTTACATTTAATAGTTTTAATGGACTGACCACGTATTATTGGCGTGTAAGAGGATTTAAAAACCTGGTCTTTAGTAAATGGTCAGAAACAATAAGTTTTACTACTCTTGAAGGATCTAAACCACATGAACTTAAATTAGAACAAAACTATCCAAATCCATTTAGGCAAACAACAACTATTGAATATGGGATACCAGAACCTAGTAATGTGAATATATATGTATATAATATTCTTGGTCAAAACCTAGGTGTTTTACTTAATGAAGGAAAAGATGCAGGGTATCATAAATTTGTTTGGAATGCAATAAATCTCCCAAGCGGTGTATATATTATTAGAGTTAAAGCGGAAGGATTATTCTCTAAGAATAGTTTTACACAAGTTAAGAAAGCACTTCTTTTGAAATAATTAATTATCTAAGCCTATCAATAATAAGATGGGCTCTAATATAACCCCATTTTTCATGTACCCACTTGCCATAACAAGTGTTATGTTTTAATTGCCTTACAAGTTAATGTAAAATTTGTCCAAGAGGTTTACTCCTATTTATTAAATGCAGCTTCCATAAGCATTTGTTCTGACCTTGGAATGCCAATTTTATTTGCTAAATACTTCCATTTGCCAACAACATTTATAACTTCGTCAAGGATTAGCTGCATCTCTTTATCAGTTAGTTGAAAATACTCACCAACGTTTTTGGCTAATTCAAAATCTAAACTATTATCACTCATGTTAATATTCAAAGCTAGTCCATCCTTATCTATTGATGGATTTATATCATAAGCTGGAGAAAGCTTCCAACCATTATTTTTAATCACAAAACCATGATTTCTTAAATGATCATCTGTATTGGAGATTGCTATGCTAAATACTATTCGTCTCCACAATTGATGTAAGTCTTTTTTAATCTCTGAACCGTGGTTTTGAATAAACTCAGCTATTTCAATATAGCTTGGAGTGTTATCTTTTATTACGCTTTCATTGTTCCCTGTCATTGTCATTGCCGAGGCAAAATGAATTCTACTTCCCTTGTATCTATCAAATCGCTTTGTAAAGAAAGTATGATACTGTCCTGAGATTTTCTCAATCTTAGATTCAGCCATTTCGATGCCAGCGTCAATAGCCAATTTATAAGCCAAATACTCCCAAGCACCTTTATCTATTATATCATTTTTAGAAGGAAACTTTGCAATCCAAAGGTGTTTATCAGTGTCCAAAATATTAGCCTTTGGTCTTGCTCCACCAAGTGATGAGCCTGGTGCAAATAGAATTGATAACCATTTACTAATTTCCAATTCATTTTGACTTGATTCTAGGACACTTATTCCATGTTGCAGTTCTCTTATTGATGACCAAGGAGGTGTTGGAAATTTTTGATTATCGTCTAAAAATGGACCATCTTTATCTAACTTAAATCTAAGCGCTCCCATTCGACTTTCATCATAAACACCTAATAAATAATCCACATCATAAAGAACTTTAGCAATTGTACCATTAGCCTTTGCCTGTTGAGCTTCTCTTCTTTTCATTAGAGTTCTTCCCCAAGTGTCCGGCATCGAATCCATGAATATTCCAAAGTTGTCTTTTCTATTAGGGAATTGTGGGCCAAGATACCAACCAATATCTGGGTCTAGCAGTAATTGTTCTTTTGTATTCAAGAATAATTTATCATATTCAAAACTATAAGCTTGTTTACCTTTCCCTTGTTGGACTGATAAAATGCCCATACATTTAGGACTTTCCATTCCTAGCCAGTCAGCATATACCCATATATTTATTATATTTCCCTTCATGCTATCTCTTATTTAACAATTCTAAATCTTGCAATTTTTTACCAAACTCATCATCCGCTGCCAATTTTAAAAAGTCCTCTTGCAATCCAAAGACTCTAAGCACATTAAAGTACGCTCCCAGAGATACACGTGCATCACCTTTCTCTATTCTGTATAAAGTGCTTCTATCAATATTTGCTCTTTCAGAAACTTGTATTGTTGTTAGCTTACGGCGTTTACGAGCTAACTTAATGTTTTCACCAACCTTCTCTAGAAGTTCGAGATACTTTGGAAATATTATTTGTTTTTTCATGTCACACATATAGTGATGTATAATATCAGCAAATATATGCTAATTGTTGTAAGTATGCAACATATTTTAATTGTTTTAAGCTGGGATTATGTAAGGCTTCTATTTGAATGCTTGTTTCGTTCACTATTGGCTCTGGTAAGAATCTTGTCGCACATTTTCACATTTGTACAATATGGTCATTTGTACACACATCGTGTACAGAGCAAATTGTCCATGTTCATTTGCTCATCCGTATAGAAATACAAGCAAATTCTATTTATTACTGCACTTAGATTTCATAATTTCACACTATCATGAAACAAACTATTGCACAAAAATGATCAAATCGCTTATCGTCTTTAATCTCAACCTATTCAAATCTCAAATAGAATTGGATAACCTTTTTAAGAAATCATTCCAAAGAAATTATCTCAATGGACTTCTTCACCGTTCCAACAATTAGCTTCAAGTTATTACACGTCTTAGTAATGATTGAAAATCACAGAAGAAGAATTATTCATTTCAATGTAACAGAAAATCCAACTTCCATTTGGTCTGTACAACTGATGAGAAATGCTCTTTTTAATGATAACTCTTATAAATATGTCATCAGAGATAGAGACTGTAAATTCGGCAAGTATTTTCGAGAGAAAATAAATGATGTTGGAATTAAAGAAATTGTAACAGCATATAGATCACCTTGGTAAAACAGGTATGTTGAGAGAGTAATTGGGACAATTAGAAGAGAATGCCTAGATCATTTTATTGTTTTCAACGAAACTCATCTGAGAGAAATACTTAAAGAATATTACTATTACTACAATAAATTTCGAACACATTTAGGGCTGGATAAAGATACTCCAGAAAATAGACCAATTGAACCATATGGTGAAATAAAGAGTATTCCAGTTCTTAATGGTCTGCATAATATTTATTTCAGAGAAGCTATTTAACTTTTAACAAATTTAGACCAACCTTTCCAAGTGAGGCATTTTTAATGCTAGGGCGTTTCTATATCTATTTTTATGAAAAACCTCAATAATTAAGCAATTTCCCTTCAAATAAATCTAAATTAGATAGAAAATTCTCAGTTAGCTAGCAATTTTATTAAACCTCATTAGAAATTTTTGTTGTTACATCAATAATTATTGATGTATTTAGAATAAAATTTTAATTTAGGATATAACTTCTATAATAAGACTACATGATTTATAAGTAATACCTTTCCTTCGGACAAAATTAAAAATGCTTACATAATAAATGATGAATAATTGGATGAAATTGAAAGCTTTTTCTTTCTAAAGAATCTCCCAAAATAAATTGTAATTTTGCAGATGGGTCTATCAATGTTGACCATTTAACAACATTGTTGTTTTCAATATAATAGACAAACTCAATTTTTAATAAAAATGTAAGGATTTTATTTTTTTCAATTTCATCGAGTTCTTGTGCTTCAAATACAGTCATTAAGTAATCGATCGGTATTTTTTCATTTTCGTTATTAATATGTTTGATACCATTCATTAAATATGATAATTGTAGTTTAACGGAAATTGACATTAATTCAGCTTGAATGGACTCAAAAATGTGATGTGCATAATATTCGATAGCTTCATTAAAAATTTTACTTGTTATTTCATTTTCATTCCTGCTTTTTGCGATCAATACTATATTTGAAAATAAAAAGATGTAATCTCTAGGTCGAAGGTAGACATATTTTTGAATTTTTTGTGAAAGAAGATGAATGTTAAAATCATCTGACAATATATCTGCTATATTATTTACACCATTAACCTGTAGTCTTCTGTTAACCATCAGTAATAAATTCTCAAAACTCCAATTGAAAAGAACTTTATTAACTTTGTCTTTTTGAGGTATTCTATCCTGAAAAGTATCATATAAATCTTCTCGTATAAACAAGTTTATAGTAAATTTAGGATTCTTAATTTTATACAATGTTAAATTACTAACCTCATGCAGTGTATATAATATTTTTGAAATAATTACTGGATTACTTTTAAAACTTAGATTGTTATCTAATCCATCAATACTTAATAGAATTGGAATTTTATAGTTTTCAAAAAACATATTGATCTGATTTAGCAACAGTACAATTTCATTTGAATAAAAACTTTTTTGAATCGACTTAACATCTTTAGATTCGCTATCCCTTATATTATTAATGATGTCAACAAGTGATTCTGTAATGGACTTATCAGGGTTGGATTGCTTGAATTTCGAGTAAAAATCTAAAAAATTTTGATTTATTTCATTTTCTGGCAAATATAACTCAATAAATGCTGCAATTTCTTTTGCCAAAAGATTATATAATACAAACGACCAAAATGCAGATAATATTTTACTCTTATCATTATCATTCTCAAAGGTCAACGTTAAATCATAAATATCATTTAAATTATATTGGTTAAATAGTTTATTTACAACAATAGTATTTGGAATGTCTTCGTGCAAAAATTTTTGAAATAAAGCACTTTTCCCAACACCTTTTCTACCAATTATTAATTTATACCCATCTTTAAAAAGTGACTCATATTCAGGGGTCTCTATAAATGATTTTTCTATCATGAGTGCATCATTCTCTGCCACAAACTCTCCCAAATCCATATTGTCAAAAATTGTTTCTTGGGAAATTCTCATTGAACTAAGATAAGAGTTTATTATAGCTAAAAAATAAAAATTTTTATCCATATATTTTTCAATAATCCTTTTTACTTCTTTTGGCTTTGAGTATTGCTCAATTAATTGGATTATATCACTGGGTTTCTTCCTTTGAACTGAATTCATGATTAGTGTCCTCCTTCCAGTTGCAATTGCCAAACCGGCAATAAAAGCACACTTCAAATAATGACCAATATTTTCACTTTCATTTGCATATCCAATATCAATAATTACAATTGCTGATTTTTTTAATTGTTTACTATACCAGACAATGTTATTCTTTTCTTCTAATGAATCATCAATGATCACATTACACTCATATTTATCTAATGTGTTTTCTATAACTTCATTTATTTCAGAATTATCTATGTTTTTTATGTAAAGTATTGAATTCGATTTGACTTTTGTTTCGTCACTTAGTATATCTTCAGTACTAAAATCAAAAACCGAAGTTCTTAATTCTTTTTCCCAAAATTTCTTTTTTAATATTTTTTGAGCTAATTTGTTGTTCTTATATTGTCCGATGCCTATTCCAATCAATGGTTTAACAAATCTATCAATATTGCCAAAATCAAAATTTTCATTTACAATAGGATAGATTTTTTTACCAATGCCAATTGAATATCCATATTCAAATAAAACATTAAAATTTAAATCTGACAATTCAATAACGACACCTTTTGACTTGTATAAACTTTGACATATCTCACAAAAAATCATATTGTTTTCAATATCTAAATCACTTTCCCACAACTTCCATTTAAGATTTGTATTTTGGTTTAGTTCAATAATTGATCTATTTATCTCAAGTTTAAGTTTTTCGTCATGACTACTATATGCAGTAAATATTTCGTTTGAAGGATTAATCAGATGGATTGAATTTGGACAAAGATTTGTGGCAACTTCACAATACTTATTGTTCACGTTATTACCTCTTTTTAATTTTAAATTAAAAATAATATGTTACAATATTTTTATCAGAATATCAAAAAACCTTTTCTATTTAAAAATTTATACTTGTTAAAATACACACCCATAATTAACTCTCCCCAAGCAGTTCTCTATTTTGTATAGACACTGTATGACATTATTAAGCGTTCCTTCATGTATAATTTTATAGAATAATGTCTTACCCAAAAATTACGATTTATGACAAAAGAAAAACTTCAAGAATAGTAGAAAAGTCAAACTATACAAACTAAATTCGAGAAACTATCAGAATTATTTTATTACAAAAGCATCAGATAGGAGTTAAGAAGAAAAAATCGTGAAATTTTATAAGAGTATTTATTTGTTGTGTGTGATTTTTGATAAGTAGAGAAAATTTGGTAAAAAAACACCTTAAAAATGGAAAAACGTCCGCAATCCGTCCGTGAATATAAAAAAAGTGCGAAAACGGTATGTTTTCGCACTTAATTGCGGAGAGTTAGGGATTCGAACCCCAGAAGGACTTGCATCCTTGCCGGTTTTCAAGACCGGTGCATTCAACCAACTCTGCCAACTCTCCAATTTCATTTAGAACATTCTCACAAAATGAGAGTACAAATATTATAAATTAATTCTAGAAACTCCAAACAAATTTTAAATATATTATAAAAAGACCCCTCATTTCAATAAATGAACTGAGGGGTAATTTCAAGTCTCGCTTTTAGCGAGTTTCCTCAAAAGAGAAGTTAGGACGACTTCCCAGATGATTCACTTTCTATTATACGTTTGTTCGGTTATCATTGAAACCCATTCTTAACAGGTTTAAGTTTCTCATCCATGTGTAACTTAATAACGAACTTTATTAAAAACAAATTAATTCGATTGCCAATAGCAAAACATTAATCAGAATTAAAGTCAATTAAGTTTATACAGTCTTAGATAAGAAATTTTTATTAATTGCTTTCCTTCTTTAAATATAATTATTTCAGCTTTGGCATTCTTCCTGGAGTCCATGGTGAATTATTAGTTTCCATTTCGTCTTCAAGTTTTTTTAATTTTAAGTCACTAATTTGTAATAGTGTCTTTTGAATTTCTGGGATCTTTTCAATTAATATTTTATAAGCTACTTTTTGGTTCTTTGTAATATTTGAAGTTGATCTCCAATGTGTATATAGCAATGTTCCTAATCTACTATTTATAGTAACTTCTGCTGGAGGAACTTCCTCTTCACTTGCTTTAGCTATTTCACCATTAAATAAGAACAAAATTGAATCAACTTTACTACTTAGTTTATTTGCTTCATCAAACAATTTAAGTGATGAAGATGGAGTTTCGTAGAGTGCTTGCTTAATAACTTCTAATCGCTTATTAAGCTCCTCAGCATATTCTTGAGTTCCCCAAATTACTCTTGCAAGGTCAAAAGTTTTATGTAAGAAGTTTTCCAATTCTTTTTTATCATTTGCTGGTAATGTAGTGTTATTCAAAACTTCTGTTTCAAATTGAGTTTTTCCAACCAAGCTTTTAGTTTTACCATTTGTGGAAATATTCATTTCTACAAAATATTTTCCGGGCATTACAGGAAAACTGCTAGAGCTTTTCGGAGTTGGATTAAATTTACCATCTGTAATTTTAGCGGGTCTTAAATTCTGATATCTTAAATCCCATGTAATTCTATTAATACCTTCTGAAGCTGGTGTTGTCATTCTTCGTATAAAATTGCCATCTTCATCGGTAATAGTAAATATAAGATGTGGTTTCAATTCGTTTTTTTCATCATTAAGTTCAGCATAAGTTGGTTGATATATTTTTTCGCCATCCTTAAATAATTTCTTCTCTTTTTCTTTTCTTATTTGAAGTTTTGTTTTTGGTACATCTTTTAAATAGTATGTAAATGTTGCTCCAAATTCTGGATTTTTCGCTTCAAAGTAAGTTGCGCCTTGTCCATATCTGTCATTTCCTTCAATATACATAAGTGCTTTTTTTATTGGAAATATTGTTGCATCCTCTTCAAAAAGAGAATCATTTAAATTTCTTAATGATGAATAATCGTCCAATATGTAAAAGCCTCGTCCAAAAGTTGCAAGTACTAAATCGCTTTCTCTTTGTTGAATTGCCATATCTCTAACTGCAATTGTTGGAATATCACTTTTTAGCTGAATCCATTTTTCACCTTTGTTTAAAGTAAAAAATATTCCAAATTCAGTTCCAGCAAAAAGCAAATTAGGATTTACAAAATCTTGTTCAATTGTGTGAACAGTACCGCTATCAGGTAAATTTCCCGCAATGGATTTCCATGATTTCCCCTTATCATTACTCATTAATAAGTATGGCTTAAAATCGTCTCGTTTCCTATTATCGAATGATGCAAAAACCACATTCTCATCAAACTTTGATGCGCGAATATCACTAACATAAGTAAACTCTGGAACATCAGGAAAGTTGGAAATTTTATTCCATGTTTTTGCGTCCTCGCTTACTTGTATTAGTCCATCGTCAGTTCCAACATATAATAGATTCTCTTTAACTGGGGATTCATCAAATGAAACTCCCATGCCAAACTGTGAAATAGAAACATCTTTTACAACAGCATCAATGCTCCAATACTTATCCATCACTTTCCAAGTATTTCTATCAAGCTTTCTTGTGATGTCATCGCTAATAACTTCCCAACTATCGCCTCTGTCTTCACTTCTAAAAACTTTGTTTGCAACAGTATAAAGTCTTGTGTGCGAATGTGGACTTAAAGCCAACGGGGTATTCCAATTCCACTTGTAAGTTAGTTCGCCTTCTCTTGGCTCTGGGCGGATATAAATTGCTTCACCACTTTTTCTATCGTATCTAACCATATTTCCATACTGAGCCTCAGCATACACAATGTTTGCATCAGTTGGGTCAGCAGCTCCCCAAAATCCATCTCCACCATTTGTTACAAACCAATCGTCATTAATGCTGCCAGATGAGCGCAATGTTCGCGAAGGTCCGCCAAAGCTGTTGTTGTCTTGAGTACCACCATAGACGTTATAAAATGGATATTCGTTATCAACACTCACTCTGTAAAACTGTGTTACAGGGAGATTATTTTTAAAAAGATAATTTTCACCGCCATCAAAAGATTCATAAACTCCGCCATCGCCACCAATAAGAAAATGCTTAGTGTCTGCTGGGTCAATCCACATTGCGTGGTCATCAACGTGTCGGTTTTTTCTACCTAAAGGTTTCCAAGTTTTACCACCATCTTCGGTATAATGCGAAACTGTTTCAACGGAATAAACCTTGTCAACATCTTTTGGGTCGCAATAAATTTCGTTATAATACTGTCCGCTAGCAGAATGATCACTCATTTTGCTCCATGTTTCACCACGATTTGTTGAACGATAAAATCCACTTTGATTATCGGCTGCTTCAACAATTAGATAAATTACATCTGTGTTTACTGGAGAAATTGCAATTCCCATTCCACCAATGTGAGTCTCTGGCAAACCTTTCATAATTTTTCGCCAGTTTTCACCACCATCTGTTGATTTATAAACAGCCGATTCTGGACCACCACCAATTTTTGTGTGAACATGTCTTCTTCTTTGTTCGGATGTTGCATACATTATATCGGGATTATTGGAATCAATTATAACGTTATTAACTCCAGTATTTTCAGAAATTTCAAGAACTTTCTTCCATGTTTTTCCACCATCAATAGTTTTATAAAGACCTCTATCACCACCAGGTCCCCAAGCTGAGCCTTCGGCAGCAACAAAAACTATATCGCTATTGCGTGGATCAATTTCTATCATTCCAATTTGACGCGATTCATAAAGTCCCATATTTTTCCACGATTCACCTCCATCAACGGATTTATATACACCATCGCCATAACCAAGAGCACGCTGGTGATTATTCTCGCCAGTTCCAGCCCAAATTACGTTTGGATTTTTTTCGTCAATTTTTAATGCACCTATTGAATATGAGCCATAATTATCAAATACAGGCTTCCAAGTTGTGCCAGAGTTTTCTGTTTTCCAAATATTTCCGCTTGCAACTCCAACGTAATATTCGCTGTTGTTTTTGGGATTTACAGCAAAATCAGCAATTCTTCCAGACGTAAAAGCTGGACCAATGCTTCTAAATTTTAATCCCGAAAAAGTTTTGGATTGCCAAGGTGATTTGTCTTCTTTTTTCTCATCTTCGGCAAAAAGAAATGTTTGAGAGATTAGCAGCAGAATTAATGCAGGCTTTAAGAATTTCATAGTAACTCCATTTAAATATTAACTAAAAGTGATAAAAATAAAATGAACTTGAAGAATTATATAATTCATAAATTCATTTTGATATGTGTTATTTAAATTATAATTACAAATCAGAATCATTTTTTGACGCATTTAAGCAAATAATGTTCAAAGAATAGACATTAATATTGATTTTTCACCTACACTTTTTCAACCCAATTGTCATCATCTTTTATAATTTGAATTAACCTATCAACAGCAACTTCTTGATTAAGATTTCGCTCAACAACTTTTTGACCCCGATAAAGTGTAATTTTACCAACACCGCTTCCAACATAGCCATAATCAGCATCTGCCATTTCGCCAGGACCATTTACAATGCATCCCATAATTCCAATTTTTATACCTTTTAAATGATTTGTACGGCTTCTAATTTTATTTGTAACTTCCACTAAATCAAAAAGCGTTCTTCCGCAGCTTGGACATGCAATATATTCCGTTTTTGTAATCCTTGTTCTTGTTGCTTGCAAAATTCCAAAAGCTGTTAAGTTAATTTTTTCTAAAGAAACATTTCCAGAATTACTAATCCAAATTCCATCGCCAAGACCTTCTAAAAACAATGCGCCCAAATCAGTGGAAGAATCTATTACTAGCTGTTCCGAATCCTCTAAATGATAATTTCGCCTTATTATTACAGGGGTTTCCATTTCTTTTTCTATCAATCCCCCAAATGCTCTTCGTTGCTCTATCATTCCATTTTTATTGACCGTACTTAAAACAATTACAATACTTGAATCATTTTTAATTTTTAATAGAATCTCGTTAGATAAATCATTAATACTTATTGAAAGAAAATTTATTTTGTTCGATAGTTCTTTACTAGTTAGATATTCATTTAAAGTTAAGAGTGGATATAAGCTTTGTTGTTTTTTAAGCTCACTCCATTTTGAAAAATCAACAATACCAAATAAATTTTGCGGAAGTTCAATTTCTGGAATTTGATTGCCCAAATAAATATAGTCTGCAGAAGAATCGCTCATATTCCATTTATCATTTTGGAAAGTATAACCAATTTCTTCCAAAGTATTATAGTCAATATTTTGTCTGCTAAAATCCGCAACAACTATTGGAACGTTTTTATCTCCAATGTTTACAAGGTGCTTTGCAGTTCGTTTTTCATAAATGAATGGATTAATCGTACCTTCGGCAATTGGCTTAATTGGCGTACTATTATTTCTAGTAGAGTATTTTGCAACTATTTTTTTTGCAACAGGAGCTTCGTTTTCTGGTGGTTCAGTTAATGAAACACGTACAGTATCTCCAATTCCATCTTCTAACAATGTTCCAATTCCTACAGAAGATTTAATGCGCGCATCATCTCCATCGCCAGCTTCTGTAACGCCAAGATGCAGTGGATAGTTCATTCCTTCTGCAATCATTTTATTAATTAATAATCTATAAGCGTGAACCATAACTTGTGGATTGCTTGATTTCATTGACAATACTAAATTATGATAATCGTGAGCTTGACAAATACGCACAAACTCAAGCGCCGATTCAACCATTCCGAGTGGTGTATCTCCATAACGGCTCATAATTCTATCCGAAAGCGAGCCGTGATTTGTTCCAATACGCATTGCAGTTCCGTACTCTTTGCAGATTTTCACAAGTGGAGAAAAGCGTTCTGTAATTCTTTCAATTTCGGCTTTGTATTCTTCGTCATTATATTCAATTTGGTCAAACTTCTTTTTGTCAACATAATTGCCTGGATTTACACGAACCTTTTCAACAATTCGTGCTGCAGCTTCGGCAGCGTTGGGGGTAAAATGAATATCCGCAATTAATGGAAAATCATATCCCCTTTTTCTTAATTCATCTTTAATGTTCTGTAAATTTTCGGCATCTTTTAAGCTTGGCGCTGTTATGCGAACTAACTCACTACCCGATTTGTACATTCTAATTGCTTGCTCAACCGTTGCAATTGTATCCATTGTGTTTGTGGTTGTCATAGATTGAATTCTTATTGGATTATTGCCACCAATTTCTAAATTTCCAATTTTTACTGTGCGGGTTTTTAAGCGTGAGTATTCTGTTAAACTGTTGCAGTACTTATATTTATTATACATAAATTATTTTTCTATATTATTTTGAAATACTACTTCAATATAATAAATGCTATTAATATAATTGTAAACCAATAATTATTTGAAACATTTTCTAATTTAAATTAATGAGTATATATTAATTACCTAACTTTGAAGAGTTAAGTTATTTTTATTAATTATTAAATTGTAAATGCAAATTCCAGATCATCAAATAGAAGAAATAAGAACAAACACTGACATTGTTGATTTAATTTCAAGATTTGTGCAATTACGCAAACGCGGTAGAAACTATATTGGACTTTGTCCTTTCCATAACGAAAAAACTCCTTCTTTTACGGTTAGTCCCGATAAGCAAATTTATCATTGCTTTGGATGTCACGCTGGTGGAAATTCTTTTAGATTTTTAATGGATTATAAAAACATTTCTTTTGTTGAATCCGTTCAAGAGCTTGCTGATAATCTTGGAATTAAAATTGAGGAAAATTCCACCCCAAATGTAGAAGAAAAATCGGAATACGAAGAGCTTTATGAAATAAACGTAATTGCCGCTAAATTCTTTTCAAGCAATCTTTTGAAAAATCCCAAAGGCGAAATTGCTCGTAATTACTTCAAAAATAGACAAATTAAGCCCAAAACAAATACAATTTTTGGATTGGGTTTTGCGCTAAATGAATGGGATTTGCTGTTAAATCACTTGAAAGAAAACAAAGTTAATCTTTCGCAAGCAAAAGATATTGGACTTATTGATACAAAAGATGATGGAAATTATTACGATAAATATCGTGGTCGTACAATATTTCCAATTTTTTCTCCAAACGGTAGAGTAATTGCTTTTGGTGGAAGGGTAATGAATCCCGATGAAAAATCGGCAAAATATATAAATTCGCCCGAATCAAAAATTTATTCCAAAAGAAAAACTCTTTACGGACTTTATCATTCCAAAGAAGAAATTAGAAGACTTGACAAGGCAATTCTTGTTGAAGGATATATGGACGTAATTTCATTATTCCAAAATGGAGTTAAAAATGTTGTTGCTTCATCGGGAACTGCTTTAACTGAAGAACAAGTTTTATTGCTTTCCCGCTTTACCAAAAATATTGTTGTTAATTTTGATGCCGATTTGGCGGGACAAAAAGCTGCAACGCGAAGTATAGAACTTCTTTTAAAGAATGGATTTGATGTAAAACTGATACTTTTGCCTAATAACGAAGATCCAGATTCATACATTAATAAATTTGGAACCGAAGAATTTAACAAGCAAGTTATTAACGCAAAGGATTTTCTTGAGTTCCAAACAGAACAGTTTTATAATGCTGGTGCTTTTGATGATTCAAAAAAATCCGCAGATGCAATTAGAGAGCTTGTTAAATATGTTGCCCTAATTGAAGATGAACTAAAAAGGAACATTTTAATTAAATCAATTTCCAAAAAATTTAATTTAAGAGAAAAACTAATTGAAAAGGAATTGGATATAATTTTAGGATTGAATGAAACAAAAGAAATTAAAAGTGAAATTAGAATTGGGAAAAAGAATTTAGCAGATATAACTGTTTTGCAAGAAAGCACAGAATCCAATTTTTCATTTGAATTCGAAAAAGATTTAATCAAATTATTGCTTGAAGGAAATGAAGAAATAATTGAATGTATTCTTGACTATATTCATCCAAACGATTTTAAAAATAAAACATTTAATGTTATTGCAAATTCAATTGAAACAAATTATCACAAAGGAAACGTAACAACTTCATCAATTATTGAAAGTCTGGAGGATGAATCTATTAAAACAATTGCTCTTTCATTAACGCTTGGCGAGGAAATTATAAGTGACAAGTGGAATGAGAAAAAAGATGAAGATAAAATTCAACTTAATCATTTGCAAAAAGCTAAAGATGTTGTTCGCAAGTACAGAATTTTATTAATTAACGCACAAATAGCAAAAAACAATCATCAAATTGCTGTTACTGACGATGAGGATTTTATTATGGAATTATTAATTGAGAATAAGGAGTTGACTCAACAACGCAAAAGGATTTTGGAAGGACAAGGGAATTCAGATTTAATATAGAGGTTATATGAACTTTGCTGTTTATGAAATTAATACTCGTGTATGGATTAAAAAATTTGCACAGAATAACAATAACCCCAAATTATTGGATGTTCCAAATAATTATTGGAAATCGCTTGTAGAGAAAGGAATAAAATATATTTGGTTAATGGGCATTTGGAAGATAGTTCCAGAAATAATTCAAAAAGCATGCTTTGTAGATGGACTAATTCACGAATATAATTTAGCTTTACCAGATTGGAAACCAGAAGATATAATAGGCTCACCTTACTCAATTGATAATTACATAATTAATGAATCGCTTGCTTCCACAAATGAGTTTATTCAGTTTAAAGAAAATCTTAACAAACTTGGATTAAAAATAATTTTAGATTTTATTCCAAATCATTTCAACGCCGAAAGTTCTCTTATTAATACTAATCCACAAATATTTTTGGAGGGTGATGAGTATTTGTTATCATCCGATAAAAGGACTTATTTTAAAGCAATTAATGGCAAAATATATGCACATGGAAAAGATCCATATTTTCAAGCTTGGCAGGATACAATTCAAGTAAATTACTTTTCGCAAATTGCTCAGCAATTTATGATTGACTCGCTTATTAACATAACCAAACTATGCGATGGTGTTCGCTGCGATATGGCAATGCTTCCAATGCGCAACGTATTCCAAAATACTTGGAGTGCTCACACATCATTATCAAATATTGACAAAATTGAGGCCGAATTTTGGCATAATGCAATTGCTAATACAAAAAAAGTTAAGCCCGATTTCTTATTTATTGCCGAAGCTTATTGGGATCTTGAATGGCAGCTTCAACAAATTGGTTTTGATTTCACTTACGATAAAAAAATGTTGGATAGACTAGAATTTAGCAATGCCGAGCATGTTGCAGGTCATTTACGAGCAGAACAAAGTTTTCAAAATAAATCTCTTCGTTTTATAGAAAATCATGATGAAAACAGAGCAATTATTGCTTTTGGAATTGAAAAATCAAAAGCGGCGGCAGTTGTTGTAACCACAATTCAAGGTAATACACTTTTTTATGATGGTCAGTTTGAAGGGAAAACTATTAGACTTCCTCTCCAATTAGGAAGAGAACCTATTGAAGTAGTAAATAATTCTTTAGTTAAATTTTATGATAAACTACTACAAATAACAAAACATCCTGTATTTATTTATGGTGAGTGGAGTTTATTAGACACAATTCAACTTCACAGAGATTTCACTAATAGAAACATACTTACTTGGCAATGGAATTTAAATAACGATAAACGAATTGTTGTTGTTAATTTTTCCGATTCTGATGTTTATTGCCGTATTAAATTTGATATTGATACTTCCAGCGATAAAGTTATTTTACATGATTTGTTGAACAACCAAGAATATGAACGTAATGTTGAAGAAATTTTAGATGATGGACTTTTTATTCATCTTGGTGCTTACATGTCGCATATTTTTGAACTAAAATAAATTCTAATAAATTCAGCAAACTCAACTTACTGTATTCATTTTAGTACAGTATAATTTTCCATTTGAGAAAAAACTCACCTTTTTCGCACAAATATTATGGCATAATAATTGGAATTATAGTTACATCGTTAACTAAAATTATAAGGAGATTATTATGAAAGCCAAACGAAATGAAATATTAGTTATGATAACTGTTATTTCGCTTTACTTATGCGTTGATATATTTCCTCAACGAACAACACAGGACTTAAAAAATCCTCGCATTAAATCAACGGAACAATCTCGCGAAAAATATACTCAGCCAGAGAAAATCAAACCAGAAATACTAGATAGAAAAAAAGAAAAAGCAACAACTCCAAATCGAGTTAGTAGACCCTCAACAGGTGATAATAATTTAAGCAGAGGTACAAGACAGCCAAATCTTGATATTTCCCAAAATAGAAGAGAGCCAGTTGAAATAGAAAAAGCGAGAGAAAGAAGTGACACACGGCTGTTAGGAAATGTTGAAACAAGACGGATTACGCCGAAACGTGAAGTTAACAGAACTCGCCCAATTTATTTGGAAACGCACATTGATTATCACAATCCATATTACTTTAGATGTCGCACTTATCCACATGAAATAGTAAATAGATATCCTTATTTTCCTTTAAGATTTGTTTCGGCTAAATTTGACTATCTTTATAAAGAAAAGAACAATTATGAGCCTTATCTTTTTGGTAACAAATATCGAAAACCTTTGTTTATCAACTTTTTTGAAGTAAATATTTCTGTGCTAGTAACTGAAGAATATTGGCAAGAGTTTGGTGTTTTAGTTAAATACCCAAATGGAAGAGAGCAAATAATTCTTTTTAATGAAAAAGAATCATATTTGATTCCCGGAAGAGTTTACAATTTTTCAAAAATTGTTGCTCTCGAAGATTTAGGAAATATAAATTTGAGAATTGGATTTTATGATTCATTTTACGATTCATTTTATCCAGCTGTTTATTCAAGAAATAAAACCGACCTTTCTATTTTTATAAGAGCTAAAAAATTCACTCTTTAGAAAATACAAGTGCATTCCCAAATATGCATTAGAAAAGCATTAATGCATATTCGACTAACACGGTCTCACAAAGTGATTACTATGTGAGACCGTGTTAGTCGGGGCAAGTTCGCTTCATTATTGATTAATCTTTTTCTAAAATTATTTATTTTAATCCTATTGCATTATCCATGTTCATTTTTGAAGAAAAGTTTAACGCTACTAATTAATTTCAACTTATATTTAAACTTGTCTTTATTTTTTTTACTGAAGATAGAAAATTATAATACTGTAATTAAATAATATTAATAGAGTTGAGCTTTAACAATGGAATTATTTTTAAACCCTTATGTTGCACTTTTTGTAATTATTGCTGTGGGAATTGCGGTTGGCAAAATTAGTATACAAGGAATTTCTTTAGATACATCAGCAGTAATATTTATAGCGTTTATCTTTGGTCATTTTGGCGTAATTATGCCTTCAATTATTCAGAAAATTGGCTTAATATTTTTTATTTATTCTGTTGGAATTCAAGCTGGGCCAGGCTTTTTTGAATCATTTAGGAAGCATGGATTAAAGTTAATTGTACTTTCAGCAATAGTGGTTGGTTCTGGAGCCATTCTAACATTAATCTCTTCGTATGCATTTAATATTAAAAAAGAATTAGTTGTTGGAATATTTACAGGCGCATTAACTAGTACGCCAGGTTTAGCTGCTGCAATTGAAAGTACAAAATCACCTTTGGCTTCAATTGGTTATGGTATTGCTTATCCTTTTGGTGTGTTGGGAGTTATACTATTTGTCAAATTTGTAAATAAATTTTTACGGGTTGACGTTCAAAAAGAGGAAGCAAAGTACCAGCAAGAAATTATTTCTGATCATCCAATGCTGATTAATAAAAATTATGTTGTTGAAAACCCAAATGTATTTGGAAAATCAATTGACGAAATAAAAATAAGAAGCATGACAAGCACAAACGTTTCAAGAGTGCTTCACGGAGATCAAGCTTTTACTCCAACTTTAGATACAATATTAACAGAAGGCGATATTATTAAAGTGGTTGGAACTGAATCTGATTTAAAAAATATTGAAATCCTAATTGGAAAAGAAACTGATCGTCAAATCTCTTTGGGCAAAAAATTTGTAGTAAAACCCTTTTTGGTTTCCAACAAAGAGATTGTTAATAAATCATTTGTTCAGCTTGCTTTATTCACAAAATATAACGCAACAGCTACTTCCATAAGAAGAAGCGGAATTAATATTGCTCCAAATGCTCACACAAAAATTCGTTTTGGCGATAAAATTATGATTGCTTGCTCAGAAGATGATCTAAAAGCTGTTTCTAATCTATTTGGCGATGATAGAAAAGTGTTGGTCGAATTGGACTTTTTGCCTGTTTCAATAGGAATTATTATTGGCATTTTAGTTGGAATGATAAGCATTCCTTTAGGCGATGGAGTATTTAAATTAGGTTTAACAGGCGGCGTGTTGCTAAGCTCTTTAATACTAAGTAAAATTGGAAAAACGGGAAATCTTATTTGGAATATTGCTGGCGAATCAAACCAGATGTTGCGAAAGTTGGGATTATTGTTGTTCTTAACATCTGTTGGAACAAATGCTGGCGAGCATATTGTTGAAACAATTTTGAACAACGGATATGAACTTTTAATAGTTGGTGCAATTATAACATTTTTCCCAATGCTTATTGCCACAATAATTGGGCATTATTTTTATAAGCTTAATTTTCTAACTCTAATTGGAGCTTTAACGGGCAGCATGACTTCTACTCCAGCATTGAGTTCTATCGATTCTCTAATAGAATCTAACGCTCCAAAAATTGCGTATGCAAATGTTTATCCTTTTGCGCTGGTTTTAATTATCGTATTTTCACAAGTTCTTGCCAAAATATTGTAGATATGTATTTATAAAATTAAGTGCTGTGAACATTCGGTTCATAGTACTTAATTTTGAATAAGTACCAACAAAATCCCATTCTGTATTCTAACATTCCGAAACATGCTTTTATAAAATTTCAAGAAAGTAACTTAAGTAATTGGCAAAATAGTTTACAACTCTAAAGCATAAAATAATTATTTTAGTCCTAACTATTTATTTTGATGTTTTGAACCGTAATAAAGGATTATCCAACTTGATAGGAAGATTATGAAACTCACATTTTTTGTCATGCTCATCTGTTACGCTACATTATTTTCACAAAATTCAAAAATCCCAGATTATTACAATATTGACTCAAACTTAACATTGGAACTGCAAAACATTGTTAATACTCTTGAGCTTGATAAAAATTTTAATGTTGGTGAAGATGGAATTGAACAAATTTCGTTAGCCGTAATTGACTTAAATAACAAAACTCCATCAATTGGTGGCGTTAATATGGATAATTTCATTTATCCCGCTTCTGTTTATAAAATGTACGTTGCGGCTGAAATATTAAACCAAATTTCACAAGGAAAGTATTCTTTATCTCAAATGTACGTCGTTAAATCTCCAAATGATGTTGATAAATCAAAAGAAATTCCCAACGATCCACGTCCACTTTTGCAAAATGGCGATACTGTTACAGTAAATTATTTACTCGATTTAATGATTACACGAAGTGATAATTCAGCCGCAAATTGCTTAATTGATATTGCCAAAAGAGAAAACATAAATAATCTAATCAACTCATATAATTGGGTTGGAAGTGAAGTAACTCGCAAATTTTTAAGTCGCAAATATGAAGATTCTGGATATGAAAAAATTCGTGGAACTGAGACTTGTGCTTTACACGCAGCAGATTTTATGTACTTGATTCAATCCAATAGACTTGTAAATCCTTGGGTTAGTATGCAAATGAAAGCGCTTTTAGGGCGACAATTGGATAACACAAAATTATCAACTGGACTTCCAAAAAATACAATGTTTTTTCATAAAACTGGCTGGTATTCTTTTTGGACAAACGATGTTGGAATTGTTGACGATGGGAAATTAAAATATATTGTTGCATGTTTTCTTCCACTTGAAGAAGAAATTGCTCTTGGAAAACTTAAGCTTCTTTCTGAAAAAATAAATACACTAATTAGAAATAGGAACTTAAAATGAATTTAGGCAAGCATATTTTGGCCATTTTATTTTTTCTTTCCATAAATGTATTTGCTCAGCAAAGTTGGATTAGAATTAACCAAGTTGGATATACTCCACAATCTATAAAAATTGCCGTTTTAGGAAGCCAAGAAAATCTAATAATTGATTCGTTCGAAATTGTTGAAGTTCTTACAAATAAAGTGGTTTATAAAAGTTCAGATGTTGAAGAATATGGCAAATACGCAAGTTTTAATAAAATTTACAGACTTAATTTTTCCAATTTCAACAAAAAAGGCACATTTATAATTAGAGCTAATAATATTGAATCGCCAAATTTTGTTATTCAAAATGATATTTATTCTGGCTCCGCTGATTTTCTGCTCAAATATATGCGTCAACAAAGATGCGGATATAATCCGTTTTTGAAAGATTCATGTCACACACACGATGGATTTATTGTCGACCATCCAACTCTCGATTCCACACACATTGATGTTACCGGAGGCTGGCACGATGCTTCCGATTATCTGCAATACGTTACAACTTCGGCAAATGCTATTTATCAAATGTTGTTTGCTTACAAAGAAAATCCAAACGTTTTTTCTGATGAATTTGATAAAAATGGTGACAATGGCTCAAATGGAATTCCAGATATTTTAGATGAAGCAAAATGGGGCTTGGATTGGTTGGTTAAAATGAATCCAGAATATGGAGTTATGTTCAACCAAATTGCTGATGACCGCGACCACGCTAAATTTACTTTGCCATCGCTCGACAAAATTAATTATGGAAAAGGAAAAGAGCGTCCAGTTTATTTTGTTACTGGAAAATCGCAAGGTTTGGCAAAATATAAAAATAGAACAACTGGAGTTTCGTCAACAGCCGCAAAGTTTGCTTCTGCCTTTTCGCTTGGAGCCAAATTGCTAAAAGAATATTATCCCGAGTTTTCTCAAAAAATTGAAATTAAAGCAAAAGAAGCTTTTGAATTTGCAAAAACGGATCTTGGCGTTTGCCAAACTGCTTGTAATGTATCGCCATATTTTTACGAAGAAGATAATTATGTTGACGATATGGAGCTTGCCGCAGCACAACTTTATTCAAATTCCAATAATACAGATTATTTATCCGAAGCAATTTATTGGGGAGATTTAGAACACGTTACACCTTGGATGGAAGCAGATACAGCACGACACTATCAATGGTATCCATTTCTAAATTTAGGTCATTACGAAATTGCGAATAAAGCCGATAGCATTAATAGAGAAAAGTTTATTTTGTATTTGAAAAAAGGCATTAGCGCAATTGAAAAAAGAGGTAGAGAAAATGGATTTTATATGGGAATTCCATTTATTTGGTGTTCTAACAATTTAGTAACCGCCGCTCTTACTCAAATTTCGTTATACAAAAAACTAACAAGCGACAAAACTTTTGATGTATTGGAAGCCTCTCTTCGCGATTGGCTTTTTGGCTGCAATCCTTGGGGAACAAGTATGATTATTGGTTATCCAGAAAATGCCGATACTCCAGTTGACCCACACGCCGCACAAACTGCGGTTTTTAATCTAAAAATTGATGGCGGCTTGGTAGATGGACCAGTTTATACTTCCATTTTTAATCGTTTAAAGGGATTAAAAATTGTAAATGGTGACGAATATGCTAAATTTCAATCCGACCTTGTAGTTTATCACGATGATTATGGCGATTATTCCACAAACGAACCAACAATGGACGGAACTGCAAGCCTCACTTATTATTTGTCCTCTTTGGAAGAAAAAGGACAAGACGATTCTGCTCAAAAACACATTAAAAATTACGGTGCAATTGTTCGCGGTGATACTGCATTGCCAGAAATTCATCTTGTTTTTACTGGTGGAGATTTTAGCGATGGCGGTGAACATATTAGAAAAATTTTGAATGACCATAATATTCCAGCACATTTTTTCTTTACGGGGGATTTCTACAGAAATATCCAAAACAAAGAGTTAATTGAAGGATTAAAAAACGACGGATATTATCTCGGGGCACATTCCAACAAACATTTGCTTTATGCCACTTGGGAAAACCGCGATTCACTTCTTGTTACAAAACAGCAATTTATTGACGATTTGAGCGACAATTATAAAGAAATGGAAAGGTTTGGAATTGCAAAAGATGATGCTCAGCTTTTTTTACCACCGTATGAGTGGTACAATAATTCAATTAGCAAATGGACAAACGAACTTGGATTAACATTGATAAATTTTACACCTGGCACAAGTTCAAATGCCGATTACACAATTCCAAGCATGGGGAAGCAATATTTAGACTCAGAAACAATTTATAATAAAATTTTGAACTACGAAACTGTTTCCACAAATGGGCTAAATGGGTTTATTCTTTTGCTTCATATTGGAACACATCCAGACCGAACAGACAAATTTTATTACAAACTTGACAAACTAATTAAAGAATTAAAAAGTAGAGGCTATAGTTTTAGTTATCTCAAAAATTATTAGCGAGGAATTTTATGAAACATAAATTTAATTTAGTCTTTTTTTCACTTGTAATCTTAACAAGTTTCTCATTTTCTCAACCAATTTTGGAACGATATAACAATCTTGGCAAAATGTATGTTGCGGAATTTTCTTCAGCTCCATTTCCACATTTAGAAAGAGACAATGGTCATAAATACGATAATAAATCGTTTCCCAAAGAAGAACATTATAATGATAGCAGTGTCGCTATTTTTATTCCAAAAAATTTTGAGCAAAAATTCGAAACAAATTTTGTGGTTTATTTTCACGGTTGGAACAACAATATTGATAGCGCCTGCGCTCAGTTTAATCTAATTGAGCAATTTTCCGAAAGCAATAAAAATGCAATTTTCATTTTTCCCGAAGGACCAAAAAATTCCCCCGATTCATTTGGTGGAAAATTGGAGCAAAAAGACGGACTTAAAAACCTAATTAATGACATAGTTAAATTTTTATTAGAAAAAGGCGAGATAAATTCATCCAAAGTGGGAAATATTATTTTGGCAGGCCATAGTGGGGCATTTCGTGTAATTTCATTTTGCTTAATGCGTGGCGGATTAACTAAAAATATTTCTGATGTTATTCTTTTTGATGCACTCTACGCACATACCGAAAAATATGCTTATTGGATTGATAATTTTAATGGTAGATTTATAAACATTTACACAAATGATGGTGGAACAAAAAGCGAAACAGAAAACTTGATGGATGATTTAGTTGGATGGGAAATTCCTTATTTCCAAACAGACGAAAGCAAGCTAAAAATTGATGATTTAACAAATAATCGCTTAATTTTTATTCACTCCGATTTATCACACAACGAAGTAATTGCGAAACGTAACCAGTTTTATAAATTTCTTAAAACAAGCAAAGTTGGTGAAAAGTGAAAAGTGAGAAGCGAGAAGTGAGATGTGAAAAGTGAGATGTGAGATGTGAGATGTGAGATTTGAGATGTGAGATTTAAGATTTGAAAAATATTGCTGTTTACTTTAGTTTGCGAACAAATAAAAAATTTAAAAGGAAGCCTTGACTAAACAGTCATTACGAAAAAATCAAAAAGTGAAGCTTTGACTAAATAGTCACGACAAGAAAAATCAAAAAGTGAAGCTTTGACTAAACAGTTATGACAAGAAAAATCAAAAAGTGAGGCTTTGACTAAACAGTCACGACAAGAAAAATTTAAAAGGAAGCCTTGACTAAATAGTCGTGACAAGAAAAATTAAAAAGTGATACTTTGACTAAACAGTTATGGCGAGAAAAATTCAAAAGGAAGCTTTGACTAAACAGTCATGACAAGAAAAATCAAAAAGTGAGGTTTTGACTAAATAGTCGAAGCATTAAAAAGAATCGCTTTTTCGAATTACAACGCATATTATTACCAAATTGTATGAATTTTGGCATTTTAACTTGTAAAACGCTATTTCTAAAATTCGATTAGAAAGCACAACAAAAATTATCTTGCTTTAAATATTTTAATGGACTAAATTTAGTCCAAAAAAGGATTTGTTTTATGAAACTAAGTGAATCTGTAAAATCGATAAGCTATTTAAAAGCAAATGCCGCAAATTTGATTGAAGATATTAATAAAAATCAGAAAACATTAATAATCACTCAAAATGGCGAAGCTAAGGTTGTTGTTCAAGACATAAAAATGTATGAAAAAACACAAGAAACAATGTCAATGTTAAAATTATTGGCTATGACAAGTACAAAAAGTAACAACGCCACAGATATAAAATCTACTTTTGATAGCTTACGAAATGAATTAAAATCATTACAATAATATGGAAAAGTACAAAGTTTTTATTGATACTCAAGCAAAGCAAGATCTTAAAGAAATTTTTATTTATATGGCAATAAATGATGGCAGTTCTTTAGCAAATAAACTTTTAGAAACACTTGAAGAAGCATGCTATAAATTAGAAGAATTTCCAGAAAGAGGTCATATCCCTCAAGAATTAAAACAAACTGGAATCAATAAATATTTGGAAATCCATTCTAATCCCTACCGAATAATATACGAAATAGAAAAAAACATAATATATATCCACTGTGTCCTTGATGGAAGAAGAGATATTCAAGAAATACTAAACGAAAGAATGTTAAGATAAAAAGTTGTTAAGTTATAAATTCACTGGAAACAGATTTTTACTACACAAATAACGCCAGTTTGTAGACCAATTTCTGTAATACGGCAATTATATTTGTTGGCGTGACAAGAAAGAACAATAAACATCTTTTTGAAGCTAAAATATTTTATTAATGTTTGCTTAAAAAGATAATTATGTTTAATTTTTACCAAATTATTTATTGTAAAGAGGTTAATGAATTACTCTGCTTTACTTGCCCCAAATTATTAACCGAAAATTACTTGAATAAATTGCTTGTCTGTTAAACGGATTGATTTTAAAGTTTGTTAGGACGAAAGAAAATCGGCATGACAAACAAAAGGAAATATGTAAATATTTAATAAACTAAATAAAAACAATAACTTATGATGATTTTTACAGAAAAGAAAAAGATTGTTAGGAAGAACGATGTTTCGGACTAACAATCCCAAAACTAGTATTTTCTGTCGGGTTAATATATAGTTAGGTGTCTCTCTAAGTTGATGAATTTGATTATAATAATTGTTCAACCAGATTCGGTTTTTGCGAATTTGATTAATTCTTTTAGCTCTGTTTCGTTTTATGAAATATGGTTTTGAATTAATCCAGAAATAAAATTTATAGCCCAATGTTGTGAACAATGCGTTGGTAGCGACCACGATTAAAATAAGGTCATAGTTATGTTTGAGTACAGTCCAGAGATACAAGAAAAAATTACTATCGCCATTTACAGTATTGTCGCCAGCGGGATAGTTAGTTTTGCCATAGGTTATTATTTGGGTAAAAAGAATATAAAGTATCAAGAGAAATTGCGGGCGAAAAAAGAATTCCGTGATGCGTTTGCTCCAATATTGATTGAACTTGATGAAATTCGTGACATAAGAACGCAAGGATATTCTCAAGGTGATTTTCCTTCTGATATAGTTGAAAAGCATTTTAACAATCTTGAAACAGCCAAAACAAATTTTGCTGGTTACCTTGATAAAAGGGATAAAATAAAATTCATAAAAGTTTGGGACGAATTTGCTTATCCCAACAAAGGACTCTCCATTGCCGTTTCTGACAATGATCTGAATAAAGTTCCGAGTCCCGAATATTTTTCCACTTATCAACCTGAAATTGTGGAGATAAGAAAAAAACTTAGAGCAAAAATTAATAATATATTGGCTTTTGCTAAATTTGAATAAAACACCTAACCCGCTACTCCACTTGACCGCTTTTACGCTTGGTCTTTCAAGTCTCGTGGTGTCGGTTTTTAGTTCGTTGTTTATTTTAGTTTTCATAGTTTGTAAAAGTTATTTTGTTAATAAATTAGTTAAGGTTGCTTTCTCTCAATCCGTTGCAAAGCGGACAAGTGAGTAGCAAGCCGTTATATGCGAATTAAATTGTTCGTAATATTTTTAATAAAAACAATAAAAATGACAGTAGAAGAATATTTTAGTTTAACAGAACAAGAGAAAATCAGCAAATGTCAGATTTTGTGTATGTATGAAGATGAGGACAGGGAAATATTTAATAAAGTTGAAGAATTATTTTTAAGTAAATTTTCTCATTTGACCAGTATAGAAAAAGTAAAATGTGGAATGGCTCCAATGCTTGGGCCTTATAACTGTATAAAAGTATTCATTCCCAAAAGTCAGAAAAGGGTTTCATTGCCAAAATATTTTGAGGGATTTCCTACGTTTAAAATATTAGAGAGTCAATATAAAACTTATAAAATACTTTTAGCATAGTAATAGAATAGCTTATAAGCATATAACCCAAGCACCAAAGCGACCGCAGTTACTCTAGGTTTTTTCGTGTTTTGAAAGTGGTTTTTTGTTTGTAGTTTTTGAAAGGTAGTGCAAGTTAGTAAGTTAAATTTTTAATAAATAAATTTGGCGTATGCATAAAGGTAGTTCGTTCAACTGCGGCGCTTTGTGCATCAGCCGTTATATACTTTGAGGTAAATTATGTTATCTGAAATTACATCAGCATTTGCATCCATTAAAGCAGCAAACGATATTCTAAAAGGTTTTTCTGTACTTAAAACAGAAGCTGCCGTAAACGAGAAGGCTATTGAGTTACAGAGCATTATTTTCTCCCTTCATAATCATATATCTTCTCTCCATTCTTCCTATGACGAGATTGTTCAAGAAAAACGCAATCTTGAACAGAAAATTATGGATATAGAAAAATGGGAAACTACAAAGCAGAAATATATACTCAAGGAACTTAACCCTGGTGTTTTTGCTTATGTGCATAAAGAACCGAAAGAATCCGTGAGCGACAAGCATTGGTACTGTGCGAACTGTTTCAATGCAGAACAAAAAGAATCTATCTTGCAGAATCGGGTTCGAGGGGAAACTCGCAATCACGTTTATGCTTGTCCACAATGTGGAGATAAAATTGAAATTGGAAACCCAGACTATGAGATGCCCGATGGAGGTGTTATGGAAAGCACTTGGTAATGTCGTATATAACCCGCTACTGCACTTGACCGCTTTTACGCTTGGTCTTTCAAGTCTTGTAGTGTAGGTTTTTAGTTCGTTATTTATTTTAGTTTTCATAGTCTTTAAATGTTATTTTTTAATAAATTAGTTAAGGTTGCTTTCTTTTAATCCGTTGCAAAGCGGACAAGTGAGTAGCAATCCGTTATTTTACTTAAAACAAAGGAGTTAAAAATGTTTAAAACAATATTTCTTTCCTTTTTCTTATTTATCGCTTTTCTAAGCTGTCAAAACTCAGTTGAATCTGCCATTTATGAAAAAGATTCACTACAATGGCTAAAGGTTAAAATTGAAAGTTTGGCAGTTCATCCCGATTATGTGGGGAGCAAAGTTTATAGATATGAATGGAATTCAAATTTTGTATATCACATTATGATTCCGATAAGTTCTTGTGCTTACTGTGAATTATATAATGGTGATGGTGGTAAAATCCAATTTACAAATGATGAGATGTTTTCTGATTTCTTAAAGAACAAGAAAAATGAGGTTCTGATTTGGGAACGAAAATTCCATTAATGATTTTCTAAATTTGTGATTTTACTATAAACAACACAAACCAGTTATTTCTACATAAATTTAGTTACAAGAATTAAAGAATGTAACATTGCTGTTTCTGAACAATACACAAGGCAATTATTAAATGATTATTGCTCGTCCAACCCAAAAGTTTAACCTCAAACAAATGCTCGAACCTTGAAAAACCCAAAAGTGAAGCTTTGTACAAATGTTGGGAGCATTTCCCTCAATTTATAATGATAATTGAAGGGAATTACTGTAATCCAGATTTTTCAATAAAAACTTGAGGTAATTTATTACTATGCATATTTATTTTGGATAGATGTTCAAAAATCTTGTTTTTAACAATTATTTTTTTGCTAAAATTGTTCAATAAGTTATATTTTAATATTTTGCATTTGTAAATACTCTAAAATTAAGAGGAATTAATGGCAGCACTTGAAGTTAAAAACATTTCAAAATCTTTTGGTAAGTTAAAGGCTGTAGATGATGCATCTTTTTCTGTTCCTAAAGGCTCAATTTTGGGTCTCCTTGGTAGAAACGGAGCTGGAAAAACTACAACAATTAGAATGATGATGGATTTTTAAAACCGCATTTACCAAGCATTCCACTGAGGACAATCACATCATCCGATTATAGTCTTTTTATTAAATTTCAGAATGATAGCTAATTTATGGTTACGCCTGGAGATAGTTACGCAATGTGGCTTTTTTGTCTTTGATTCTTAATTCTCTAATAACGGTTTTGGATTAAATTAAACAATTAAGACTCCAATTGATATTTTTGGTTTAATGATGCATTAAAAAGGATAATATTCAATTATTACATTTGAATTTAGCGAAAGATTTTTTATATTATTTTTGTACAAATAATATAAAGGTGAAATTATGGGAAAAGAAATAGTATATAAGCCCAAAACACAACTTGCACTAAATGCAATGTTTAGTGTTGGAAATGCGAGTAATTTTCTTCAAGACAAAACGCATTCATATGTAAAAACAACTGGTTTAACGCCTGCGCAATTTGCCATAATTAGCATTCTTGGGCATAATGGTCCGTTAAAAATTTCTGAAATTTACAAACAAATGTTAATAAAAAGCGGTAATAGAACTATGATTTTAGATTCTATTGAAGAAAAAAACCTTATTAAAAGAGTTTTTAGTAAAAATGATAGACGTGAAATTATAATTGAATTAACTACTGCTGGGCAAAAATTCTTTGATGAAAGTTTTGAAGATTACGGTCATTTTGTTGAAAAAACATTTGGTGTACTTTCACAACCTGAACAAAAAGATTTACTTTCAATTTTAAGTAAATTAACTGGCGAAAGTTAACTAACATTTAAAAAGAGGATACGGCAAAGTATCCTCTTTTTATTAAACTTATGATTCGAATATTTCATTTATCGATTTTTTAATAATTTCAATTGCTTTATATAATTCCGCTTCAGTAATTACAAGAGGTGGAGCAAAACGAATTATGTGCTGATGTGTTGGTTTTGCAAGTAATCCATTTTCCGCCATTTTCACACAAACATCCCAAGCTTCTTTGCCATTAGCTGGTTTAATTACAATTGCGTTTAATAATCCCTTGCCTCTTACTAATTCTATCATTGGATTATTAAAGTTTGTCATTTCATGTCTAAAAATCTTTCCAAGTTTTTCGGCTTTTTCTGCAAGATTTTCCTCTTTAACCACTTCTAATGCTGCAGTTGCAACTTTTGCAGCTAGTGGATTTCCACCAAAAGTAGAACCATGTTCGCCTGGCTTTATTACTAGCATTATTTCATCATCAGCTAATACTGCCGAAATTGGAATAACTCCACCAGAAAGAGCTTTTCCAAGAATTAAAATATCTGGGCGAACATTTTCATGATCGCAAGCAAGCATTTTTCCAGTACGTGCTATTCCTGTTTGAACTTCATCTGCAATAAATAAAACGTTACTTAACTTACATAAATCATATGCTTTTTTAAGATATCCTTCATCTGGAACAAAAACACCGGCTTCACCTTGAATTGGTTCTACTAAAAATCCCACAACATTTTTATCTTCTAACGCTTTTTCAAGAGCTGGAATATTATTATAAGGAATAACTTCAAATCCTGGAGTGTAAGGACCAAATCCTTTGTAGGAATCGGGATCGGTTGACATTGAAATTATTGTAATTGTTCTTCCATGAAAATTACCTTCACAAACAATAATTTTGGCTTGGTTTTCTGCAACACCTTTTTTGTCATATCCCCAGCGACGGGCTAATTTCAAGGCTGTTTCATCTGCCTCGGCACCCGAATTCATTGGAAGAACTTTTTCATAACCAAAAAATTCAGTAATATATTTTTCGTAAGGACCTAATTTGTCATTAAAAAATGCGCGCGAAGTTAAAGTTAATGTTTTTGCCTGTTCAACTAAAGCATCAATTATTTTAGGATGACAATGACCTTGGTTTACGGCAGAATATGCTGATAAAAAATCAAAATATTTTTTGCCTTCAACATCCCAAACAAATGCTCCCTCTCCTTTGTTTAACACAACAGGAAGTGGATGGTAATTATGTGCTCCGTATTTTTCCTCAAGCTCAATAAAGTTTTTTGATAACATAAAATCCTCAAATTATTTAATTTATTCTAATATTGTAAATTAGTGAATATTACTTTCACTTTCGAGCATAAATATTTAATAATCCATAGAATCTATGAAATATTGATTGCAAACAAGTATATGAAGTCTTATTTTTACAATTATTAACTTATTAATTATTAAATATCAGGGAGTTGAAATGAAAATAAACAAGTATGAAGACATTTCACAAGTTGAAAAAGAAGCTAAAAAAGATTATATCGATAGACACTCAGCATTTGTTCATTGCGAAAAAAATGCTGTAAAAGGCGAAAAATTTGCTGTAAAAGTTAAAGTTGGCGACCAATATTTACATCCAGATGATTTTGATCACTACATATCTTATGTTCAATTATGGGATGGTGAAACTTTCCTTGCTGAAGCTCACTTTACACCAGGTGTTTTAGGCAACGCGCCAGGTCAAGTTGAAGTTGATTTTTATATTGTTCCAACTAAAAAACTTAAATTAACTTCAATGGCTTATTGCACAAAACATGGTTTGTGGCAAAGTGACGAAGTTGTTGTTGAAGTTGCTTAATTAAATAATTCATTTTCAAAAAAAGAGACTTTTTAAAAATTATGGTTTATTTAAAACGTCTCTTTTTTCTTTTTAAATGATAAATCTAAGGTTGTAGAAAAAGCAATTGTTGGTTATTTTTACATTCAAAAAAAGGTAAATAAAACATGGCTACAAAAGCACCATCACCAGTAAAAAGTTTTCCAGAAAATTCAGTAGAGAAGAAAACTTACGGTTTAATTGAATCACTTAAAGAATTTATGCCAATTGATAATGATAGAAATCGTTTAGGCTATGGTTTAGTAAAGTATTTAGGCGGCGAAGGTGATGCTCCTGAAATATTACTTAAGTCTGCAAAAATTAGAATTGTAGGAATTGAGTATTCTGAATTAGCCAAGAAGTTAGCTGATGGATTAAAAGAGATTAAATAACTAAATAGCTAATTAGTAAAATTTCAAAAGAGTTTGTATTGCATTTTTCGTTTATGATTAATTACCTAACAAATTACAATTGATGAGACTAATTACCACTCACCATTTTTTCAAATTGTGTTACAAAATTATAATTGTTTAAGTACATATTCATTTACTAGTGCTATTTAAAATTATCTTAGTAAATGAATATTTTTCATGTTTTAATAATGGATTATATTTCTTCTTCACTAATAAATTTTTCAACCATATCAACAGCTTCTTTGCTGCCAATATATATTGGAACACGTTGATGTAAACTTGTTGGTTTTAAATCCAAAATTTTATTTCCACGACCATCAATTGCACGTCCCCCAGCTTGTTCAATTAAAAAAGCCATGGGATTGCATTCATAAAGCAATCGTAATTTTCCGTTAGGATTTCTTCTATCATCTGGATAAATAAAAATACCGCCATATAGCAAATTGCGATGAATATCTGCGACCATTGAACCAATATAGCGTGCTGAGTATGGCTCACGTCCTCTATCATCAGCATCCTGTAAATATTTAATGTACTTTTTTAATCCAGGGCGCCAGTATTTATAATTGCCTTCGTTTATGCTATAAATTTTTGCTTTCGTTGGAATTTTAATATCTTTATGAGAAAGTAAAAATTCACCGAACGCTGGGTCTAGCGTAAATCCGTGAACTCCATCTCCAGCAGTATAAACCATTATTGTACTTGAACCATATACAATATATCCAGCAACAACTTGCATATGCCCTGGTTGCAGGCAATCCGAAATAGTTCCTGGTGTTCCATCTGGTGAAATTCTTTTATAAATTGAAAATATTGTTCCAACAGAAACATTTGCATCAATATTAGATGAGCCGTCAAGAGGGTCAAAAAGTAAAACGTATTTTCCTAAATGATGCCGTTCGGGAATACGGATAATGCCTTCTTCTTCTTCCGAAGCCATAACAGCTAAATGCCCACCGTGGTTCATGGCGTGAATCATCATTTCGTTCGAAAAAATGTCAAGTTTTTTAACCTTCTCTCCATGAATATTATGATCTCCTGTATAACCAAGTATATCCACAAGTCCAGCTTTGTTTACTTCAAGTGAAATTACTTTTGCAGCAAGCGATAAATCAGAAAGTAGTGCAGATAATTCTCCAGTAGCTTTGGGGTGTTTTTTTTCAGCTTCTAAAATAAAACGTTGGATAGTCATAAAACTGTTTGACATGTCTCACTCCGAAAAATTTAGCAAATAAATTCACGAATGTATTAGCATTGCTGTATAATACAACTAAAATTTGCAAACTTCAAAAGTTAAATTAAAGATATAGTAAATTTATTATGCAAAGAACAATTATTACCTCAAAAATAAACCACTATGGACTACAAGTTCATAGTTTTGGTTACGAATACTTCGCACAGCTCAGTAACTGTAATATTAGTTTTGAAAGACCAAACGACAAGCCACAAAAATCAAATAATATCCAAATTTCAATTTCTATTATCCAAACTTTTTCTTTTTATGCATGATTCATTCAAAAATAATGAGTATGGATTTTTGCTATTTGTTTGAAATTTATCTTTTGTCGTTTGAATTTTTAGAAGCTAAAGCGAGATGCACTTAAGTATTTAGTTTTAACTCATGAGACTAATAAAAAATCTATTTCAATTCTTGGTCCTTGTATTGCAATTGGTACAGCTTAAAATAGATTCCCTTTTTGGTCAATAATTGTTGATGAGTGCCAACTTCTTTTATTTCGCCTTTATGCAAAACAATAATTTTGTCCGAATTTTGAATTGTTGACAAACGATGAGCAATAACAATTGAGGTTCTGCCGACCAATAATTTTTTAATTGCATTTTGAATTAACATTTCTGTTTCTGTATCCACGCTGGATGTTGCTTCATCTAAAATTAAAATTCGTGGATTAAAAACCAATGCACGTGCAAATGATACAAGCTGTTTCTGTCCAACGCTTAAAGTTGCACCTTTTTCTTTTACTTCCTCGTCATATTGATTTGGAAGTTTTGAAATAAAACTATCTGCACCAACTATTTTAGCAGCTTCAATAATTTGCTCTTTAGTAATGGATTCATCACCAAGATTTATATTTGACGAAATTGTTCCCGAAAACAAAAAGACATCCTGCAACACAATTGAAATTTGATTTCTTAAATCTGATTTGGAAATTTCTCGCAAGTCAATTCCATCCACCAGAATATTTCCCCTATTAATATCATAAAATCTATTTAACAAATTAATTATGCTCGATTTTCCAGCGCCTGTTGCTCCAACAATTGCAACCGTTTCTCCAGCATTAACGCTAAACGAAATATCCTTTAGCACATAATCGTCACTGTTATAAGCAAACCAAACATTTTTAAAATCAACATTTCCCCTAAAGTTATATAATGCTTTTGGTACTTCTGGATCTTGAATCATTGTGTTATTGTCCAACAATTTAAAAATCCTTTCGGATGAAGCCATTGCAGTTTGCATAATGTTATATTTTTCAGATAAATCGCGAATTGGACGGAAAAACATTTCGGTATATTGAATAAAAGCAAAAAGGACTCCAATTGTCATTGTACCTTGAATTATGTTTCCACCACCGTACCAGATTATTAATGCAACCGCTGCCGAACTAAGTATTTCAACAATTGGGTAAAACACAGCATAATAGAAAATGGAATTTATATTGGATTTTTTATGCGCTTCGTTTATTTCTGAAAATATTTCTTTTTCTTTTTTCTCTTTTGAAAATAGTTGAATTATGCTCATTCCCGTAATGTGTTCTTGAGTATATGAGTTTAAGCGAGCAAGGTGGAAACGAACATCTCTATATGCCTCGCGAACTTTTTTTCTAAAAAGAAAGGTTGCATAAATTAGAATTGGCAGAACCGATAACGAAACAAGAGTCAATTCCCATTCCATTGCAAACATGAAAATTAAAATCCAAACAATTTGAAAGACATCACTAAAAATCATTACAATTCCAGAAGAAAATAATTCTTCAAGTGATTCAACATCATTTGTAACACGTGTAACTATTCGTCCAATTGGTGTTTTATCAAAATATTTTAATGACAATTTTTGAACATGGGCAAATAATTTAACACGTAAATCATAAATAATATTTTGCCCCATTAATTGTGTATAGTATGTAAGAAAATATTGGATGACAGCTTGAAACATTAGTGCAGCAAATAGAACAACAGAAATAGTTATTAGTCCTTTGTAATTGCTGTTTACTATGTAATCATCAATAGCAACTTTTATTAATAACGGACGTATTGCTAACAACGCTGCAACAACAATATTAATAATTATTGCAAGCACAACATATTTTTTATATGGCTTTACAAAACTCAACAAACGCTTCATCAATTTTGAATCGTATGCTTTACCTAGTATTTCATCTTCTACATTTAAATCGGCCATAACTTTTAACAACCAATCTTATAATTATTTGCAGTAATATTAATGCCAAGAGCCAATAACCCCAAATGACACGAAGCTAATAACAAATTATATTTGTAACGATAGTTTATTTTGTTTTTTTTATGTTTTTTATTCAATAGCATTTTACAATTCTCTCTCCAACTCTTCTTCCAACAATTGTTTGAAATGGATATCATAATAAATTTCACTCATTTCTAGCAGCTCTTCGTGTGTGCCCTGTTCCTTAATTATTCCATTATCAAGCACAATAATATTGTCAGCATCTTTCACAGTTGAAATTCTGTGGCTAATTATTATACTTGTTCTATCCTTCATAAATTCTTTTAACTTAACTAAAATTTCTTCTTCCGTTTTTGTGTCAACTGCCGAAAAGCTATCATCAAGTATAAGTATTTTGGGGTTTATTGCTAACGCCCGCGCAAGACAAGTTCTTTGCTTCTGTCCCCCAGAAAGTGTAATTCCTCGTTCTCCTAAAATAGTTTCAAACTTTTTAGGAAAATTGTTAACATCTTTTGTTAATTGGGCTATCTCCGCAACTTTGTGCAGCATTATTTCATCTGTTTTTTCTATGCCGTAAAGTATATTGTTTTGCAAAGTATCGGAAAAAAGAAAAGTTTCCTGCGGAACCATTCCCACATTTTCTCTTAAAACATTTAATGGAATTGACTTAATATTTTTTCCATCAATAAAAATATTTCCGGCTGTAACATCAAACAATCTTGAAACCAAATTAACAAAACTTGTTTTTCCAACTCCGGTATGACCAACAATTGCAAGTGTTGAGCCTTGTGGAACTATGAGCGAAATATTATTTAAGACTTCCGGCAAATTATCTCGATACTTGAATGAAACATTTTCAAATTTAATTGTGCCCTTTATTTCTGTAATTGAATTATCCGTTTCAGCATTTTCCTTAATTTCAATATCTTCACTATAAATTGTTTGTAATCGTTTAAGACTAGCATCAGCTTGTTGAATAATATTTGCAACCCATCCAAAAGCAATTGTTGGCCATATTAGTAATCCAAGATAAAACATGAATGCGGCAATATCGCCCAAAGTTAGTTTGCCATCAATTATCATATTTCCACCAATTAAAATTAGTAGAATAATTGATGTACCCGTAATTAAAAATAGAAGAGGTGTAAACAGTGCTTGTATTTTTATTTTATCCATATTTCGTTTACGATATTCCGAACTCTCTTTTGCAAATTTTTCAATTTCAAAAGCTTCACGAACGTATGATTTAATTATTCTAATTCCAGAAAAATTTTCTTGCGCCATTGTTGTTATATCAGAAAACTTCTCTTGAATTAGCGTAAACTTCTTATGAATTTTTTTACTTAATTTATAAACAAAGTATGATAAAATTGGAAGTGGAATTAATGTATAAACTGTTAAAATTGGACTAATTGAAAGCATAATTGCTATAACAATAATAAATTTTATTGCCGTATCTATCGAATACATTACAGCGGGACCAACATACATTCGCACAGCACCAATATCGTTTGTTGCATGAGCCATAATATTTCCAGTTGATGTATTTTGGAAATAACGATGTGATAGTTTTAGCAAGTGCACCCAAAAATCTTGACGAATATCAAATTCAATTTTACGCGAAACCACAATAATTGTTTGGCGAATCATGTATCTAAAAAATCCACTTACAACTGCGAGCACAAAAATTATTATTGCATAATTAATAATTAAATCTATACTTGGATTATTTTTAAAAGTATCTATGCTATCTTTTAATACTAAAGGTATGTAGACTTGTGTTAAATCCGATATTAGAATAAAGAGAATTCCAAGAGATAATTTCCCTTTATTTCTTTTGAAATACTTATTAAGTGTTAATAATCTTGTCATAAATCTTTCTAAAAAATATTATATTCAAAGATAACAAAAAATAATATGGGAATTGGATAGGAGGTGTGTTATGGCTACATATTATTTTGATGTGCTAGGCATAATAATTAGCCAATCTAAAAAAGAAAAAATCTTTATCTCTAGTACCATTATTTGAAGAAATAAATTTCTGTATTTTACTATTTAGTCCTTCAG
>Ga0180007_10001048_pt1 | contig 39988 bp, 42 predicted proteins | sample MM_PC_MetaG_FD_121122 | JGI IMG/M metagenome (GOLD analysis project Ga0180007, IMG submission 121122) | Groundwater microbial communities from the Aspo Hard Rock Laboratory (HRL) deep subsurface site, Sweden - MM_PC_MetaG | ecosystem: Environmental > Aquatic > Deep subsurface > Groundwater... | reverse complement strand
TCTGTCATCATTGCGCCAGCACCAATGAACAGACCAAGTATACATACGAGCCTATGAGACATATACCAAAGCCCATTCTACACATCTGCTTATCAGGATCACTATAATTATTGATATAGCATTACATTAAGGGCGTCCTTGAGGCGCCCTTTTCTCTTATATATAATTGAGACTAGGCTCAATGGGGGGTGAACCCAATGAAAGAAACACAGAATATATGGCAGATCGCCGCGAAGGTATCTGAATTATTCGAGGAGCTGAGCTCTCACGACTTTAAAGCACACGCTGATTTTTGGGCTCCATTCATAGCACTACTCTCGAAGCTTCCTGGCTTTAATGAACTCCCTCGAGAAGTAAAGAACAAATACGTTACTGATAGTTTTGACAACTTACAAGACGAACTTATATATATGATTAAGGACACATTCCTTGACCGTATTGTCACGTCTAGTGTAACGGACGATGACCTTGCATATAGAGATGCAAAGAAGGATCTTGATATGATGGTGGTCAGGAAAGTATTCGACCGCTATCACGGGGTGGATGTCAAGTTTGAAGAAGACTAGGAAACTCGTCTCTCAGATACACGAGGAAGTCTTGGATACGCTAGAGATCAGCCCAGAACTTGATGTAAAGTCTCATGTTGCCGAAAGAATCCGAGAACTCGGGTCTCAGTTCACGCCAGATGAGCGTGCCGAAATCGCGCGCGACGTTCTGAGTGAAATCTTTGGCTATGGTCCTATAGACGACTTTGTTAAGGATGATTTAATCACCGAGATTATGGTTAATCGATTTAATGATGTCTATATAGAGAAAGAGGGAATAGTAACAAAGACAGATTGCTCATTCGATAATAATGCCCATCTTTTGCGAATCATCAATAAGATAGTCTCGGATGTCGGTAGAAGAGTTGACCAGTCTTATCCTCTTGTTGATGCGAGATTACCAGATGGTTCTAGAATCAACGCTACCGTTCCTCCTATCTCAGTAGATGGGCCAACACTGACTATACGAAAATTCCCAGACGAACCACTAACTGCCGATGATCTCTTAAAGTTTGGTACTTGGAGCCCAGAAATAAGTTACTTCCTAGAGAAATGCGTAGAAGGAAGAATCAATATGATTATCAGTGGTGGCACTGGCAGTGGCAAGACTACTACGCTGAATGTCCTGTCCTCATTTATTCCTAATAATGAGAGGATTATTACCATTGAGGACGCCGCAGAGCTAAAGCTTAAGAAGAGTCATATCATACGCCTTGAATCGCGACCCCCTAACATCGAGGGGAAAGGCCAGGTTACTATCCGCGACCTTGTCAAGAACAGCCTGCGTATGCGTCCCGACCGCATAGTGGTCGGTGAGTGTAGGTCAGGAGAGGCTCTTGATATGTTACAGGCTATGAATACTGGACACGATGGATCTCTGACTACAGTACACGCCAATGGTCCTAGAGATGTTCTTTTAAGGATAGAGACAATGGTCTTAATGGCTGGCTTCGATTTACCTATTCGTGCCATAAGAGAACAAATATCATCTGCTATACAATTAATTGTACATCAGTCAAAGATAATTGGTCCAGATAAGAAAATCCATAGGAAGATAACTAGCATAGAAGAAATAATAGGAATGGAGGGCGATATCATCACCACCCAGACTATATTTAAATTAAGATATGAGAGAAATACGGAGGGGGATCTCATTCCTATCCATGGTGGATGTGGCATCGTCCCAAGATTCAAGAAAAGGCTCGATGATGCAGGGATTGACCTGTCTCCATTGATATTCAAGAAGGTCTAGTATGGAACTCCTTATTTATCCATCTGTATTTGTTGCTGCGTCAGCATTGGTGGTCTTTATCTTCTCTATTAGTTCTGGGGGCTTCTGGAGGAGAATGGATAAGGCGCTCCAGCCTTTCACGTGGGGCACGCGCGTTCAGCTCTCATTCCAAAGGGCAGACATTAAACTACGATATTCGGAATATGTAGTTATATGCTTTGTTATGATAGCAGGATTCGTAATACTGACATTCCTATTGTCCAATAGTCTGCTTTTATCTGTGGTGCTTGGCTGTGTAGGCGGATTTCTGCCCAAGATGTATATCACACGACGCAAGATCGCTAGAATAAAGAAGTTTGCTAAGTATTTCCCAGATACCGTTACCTTTATGGCTAATAGCCTTAAGGCTGGATTCAGCACGAGTATGTCTATGGAAATGATAGCAGAGGATAGCCAATATCCAATTAAGTCTGAGTTCAACAAGATGATGAGGGAGATTAATCACGGCGAGGCTTTCTCCGATACCTTAGATGGATTATATCAGCGCGTTCCTCTAGAAGAAGTGAATATCTTTGTGTCGGCTATACAACTTCATCAACGCCTCGGCGGCACGCTTTCTGCTATATTGAATAAGATTGCTGTTATTATTAGCGAAAGAGAGGAACTCCAAGGGGAGATAAATTCCTTGACGGCGCAGGGCAAACTACAAGGATTGGTGCTTGTTATATTGCCGTTGTTCGTCATCGCTGGTATATACGTTATTAGCCCTGAATTTATTCTACCATTATTTACTGAGCCATTAGGAAGGACGCTACTTACAATCGCGTGTGGATTAGAAATAGTCGGCGCAGTGCTTATTAACAAGATAGTGAGCATTCGGATTTAGTATGATTCCATTATTGATTGCTGGGTGCGCAGGGGTAGCAGCTGGGGCGTCTATATTCTCAGCGCTACGATACTTCGATATGATTTCTCGTGCCGATGAGGATCCCTTCTGGGATCGAGTAGTTGTTCCATTTATGACTAGAGTTATCTCTATAATTACCCGTATAACGCCATCATTTAGACTACAGACTATTCGAACTAAAAGTAAATCTCTGGATATAAAAATCAATGCTGGATTGTTCGTATCATTACAGCTTCTATTGGCGATGATAGTTTTTGGTCTGCTACATATTGTAAGTGTTAATGTCTGGCTGGCCCTCGTCGCCGCCGCGATTGTATATTATACGCCAGAATTTATTATAAATATGATGATCAATTCTCGTAATACTTCTATATTACTAGAGTTGCCAAACTTTCTAGACTTAGTGATTGTTCATATTGAAGCCGGCCTTGGTTTTGATTCTGCTCTCGATGAAATCTCTCAAACAAGGCACGGGCCTTTGTATGTTGAATTTGGCAAGGCCCTAAGGGAAATGCAACACGGCTCATCTCGTAGAGCGGCTATGATTAATATACTAGAAAGGGCAAGGGTTTCTCAACTGAGCAGATTCATTAAGTCGTTTCTACAGGCCGATGAGCTTGGAGTCTCTATTCGTGATCTTTTAGATATCCAATCTAATAAACTTAGATCGGAACGAAGACAAAGAGCCGAGCAAATAGCGCAGGCGGCACCTATTAAGATTTCGGTAGTACTGGCGTTTTTTATACTCCCAGTCATTCTTATCGTCGTCTTTGGTGCTGCGGTGCCTAAGATCCTGCAGGCGTTCGGCTCATAATTTGGGGGTGCTAGCACAATGATTTTCATCATCAATTTCTTGAATGCTTTGCGTAGCAAAATGGAAGGTGCAAGCTTGGCTGAGTATGCTCTGCTTCTCGCCATCATTGCTGTCGTAGTTGTGGCAGTTATTATCATCTTCCGCGAAGCAATTACAGGAGTATTTAATGATGCTACTACGGCTCTTCAGAGCTAATCGTAGCCATAGAAAAGGAGGAGGAGAATCTCTCCTCCCTCCTTTCTCTAGTAATAAAGGCGCTACCCTTGCCTTTGTGGCTATTCTTATAGTTGTCTTGTTGATATTTACTAGTATAGTAGTAGATATTGGGTATATTGCTATAATCAAGAACAAGATGCAGATGTCTGTTGATTCTGCCGCGCTTGCGGGCGCCACATATCTTCCATTTGGTACAGCGTATGACAAGGCTGTTAGTTCTCTTGATAATAACTATTCTGGCTACGATAACTTCGCCATATCCATAGATGATCCTTACGTCACCGTATCTCTTACAGATACCGTCGATCATTTCTTTGCGAAAGTCATTCGAAGCAATACAGAACTAACTGTAGATGCCACTGCCATACGTAGACAGCCCATTAGTGTTTTATCTACTGGACTAATGCCATTCTTCATAATTAACCCTAACACCAACTATGATCCAGACGATGACTTAAAGTTATCGAATTACGGCAAGAGATATATCCTCATATATGGAGAAGATAATATCTCTATCCAAGACTGGGCTAATGGAAATCTGCCATTCTGGGAGGAGTTTCAGAACTCACACCTAAAGAATAACTCAGAGGGATGGAGGGATATTCTTAGGGTTGACGGCAATGGCGCGAGTGCCTTCTATGAGAGCTTTGTTAATGGCTCCCAGAGACAATCAGATATTGGTGATACAGAAGAGATTGAAACTGGGAATGTAGTTGGCCCTAAGTTCAAGGCAAGAAAAGATAGGCTAACAGGAGAGGAAGATCTGGATTTTTATGAATTTAATCCTAGAACCGATGCGGGTCTCAAAAGGGTAATCTTTGTTCCTGTCATATCTATTCTTAAGGAAAATCTTACGGATATCTTTACAATAGATGACTATTTTGCCGATGAAGATTGGGAGCATAGATATGTCATTATAGACGGATATGCTCCATTCTGGCTCTTGACCGAACAGGAGAACGGAGATGTAGATGGAGATGGTAAGCCGAATGATAAGGCGTGGCTGGTTGGAAAGTATATTCCAGGAGTATATGCTCCAAGGGGTTCAAAGCCAGGTGGTCCTGATTTCGGTCTCTACGCCCCTCCAAGGTTAGTAGAATGAACGAACGTGGCGCGCAACTCGTAGAATTTGCTATAGTTATACCCTTAATTCTGATATTGTTATTCGGAATAATGGAATTCGGATATATCGAGAATAGGCAAATTATGATTAGTAATGCTACAAGAGACGCCGCTCGATTTGGCTCAGTAGGTGCATCTTCTGCGAACATAATAGCAAAGATTCACTCGTCTCTAAGTTTTCCGATAGATGATTCTCAGATTACAATAACTATTCTAGACCACGATAGATTAGAGGTGCCAGACATCGAAGATAGAACAAATGGTAACTCTATTATTGTTTCTATAGTATTAGAAGACGTTGGAGGATTGACGCCACTTGGAAATCTTGTGTCTGGTATGGGAAAGATTACGCTCCATTCAACATCTGAGTTCCTTATAGAGGGGCCTTAATCATATAGATTAGATATATAGGCGGTGTTAATATGAACTGGATAAAAGAAAAGTGGGATAAGTTCATTAATTGGCTCATTCGCTTTGGAAAAAGAGTCTATGGAATGGGCTTCTGGGAACTGGCCGAGAAGGCAAATGATGAACTCAAGCCCGAGTTCACTGAACTCATTGCTAAGTTCAAGGAGAAGTTCCCTTATGTCGATGAAGCGGAGATTATGAAGGTCATCGACGATGCCTATTGGATGGGCATTAATAAGATAGCCGACAAGATAGGCGTACCGGAGAAGAAGTAATGGACGATTTCAACATTGAAATTAATATAGAAGCAGGACAGAAGATAATTGCTAATGTCGTTCAGTTGTCTACTGGTAAGACAGTATCTCTTGCTATTGATGACCTGCAAGTAGCGATGGGTGCATATAAAGCCATTATGGATCTCGCGACAACCCTTGGCGCTCTTATAAAGAAGGACTAATGATAGCTATCAATATAAGCATCGAATATCTTCGAGAGTTTATTGATTGCTACTCTATATTTCTACGCGATCAATATGACATTAAAGATGTCATCATTGAGCCTCCTGATATAAGATGCCGATATGTGTTAGATATATTAGGGATGGGGACCAAGATTGTTCCCATCACTATATCCTTAGAATCTTATGACAACGACCTATGGATACATATCAAAACACACTTTGGATATCTGTCGAGTATAGCGTCAAGGCTCGTGGCGGAAAAGATTGCCAAAATCCTGGGTGCCTCGAATCACGGAGGCACCATTACATATCCTATGAGTGATAAGTTATCTTTATTCACCATAGCGATGAGCGAGGATTATCTACGTGTCAGATTCAGAAAATAAACCAGCATTGAGCCTACAACTATTTCCAATCGCGGCTGATTGTCTTGATGATGTAGTTAAGACATCTATAACTCGCTATACTCACGGATTCTGTGCCGGTATACCTATGGCCTGTCCCGGAAGGGACGGCTGTCCATATAGAGAGACCTGTACTGTTGATAAGCCTAAGAGAGGCAAAAAATGTCCAATTGAAATTGGGATGGTTGCGTATACATTTACAGCTATCGCGTCTGAGCTATCAGTACAGCCTGATGAGGTCCTGATACTCCACAAGATAAAGCTCCTGACTGATGCCTTTGTTATGTATGAGCGCGCCTCGCGCAGCATGGTGACTGGTTCGTTTGAGACCCCAAAAATTGCTGGCTATAACGAAGCTACAGGTGAAGAACTTATAAATATGGAAATATCAAATGCTGTACAGCTACAAGAGCTGATGTTCAATCGTATAATGAAGCTCTCCAAAGAACTCGGTTCGAGTGGTAATTCTATACATAATCATCTTCATTTGCATGGTAGGAATAACATAGATTATGCCTCACACGCGTCTCGCCTGCGTGAAACCATCTCTGTAGAACAGAGAAAGAAACTTGGAATAGACAATTGACAGTTCATATCATTTTGGCTACGGTCGTCTCTCTGGCGTTCTTCGGATGTCTTTATATGGCCTACAAGATTGCAGCTATCCAGAATAGGACGATAGAAAGACTGGATGAATTAACAAGGATACAAGCAAGAATAGTAGGACAGCAAGATGCAATTTTGATGCAAATGAATGATTATATACAGACATCCGCCAACAATTTCATTATGGGTAATTTCTTCTCGGCATTGCCTCCAAAAGAGAAGTCTCGTCTAGTTCGTGCCATTATGAAAGCTATGAGAGAGCACGGAGAAACAAATGTTGATGAGAAATTATTGCTTCATGAGATTATGGAATATTTCCATAAAGATGAGAATACAAGTAGGACTAAGCCCTACAGTTATATATAGGTGATGAAATGAAGTACTCTGAGAAGTACGCACTATTCGGACCGGGGAAGCATTTCTCGGATTCCTCTACGGCGGTAGCATCGAATTTGATTACGGTGTCGATTTCGCCGATACATGCACATGCTGTAATATTTCCTACTACGGTAATGGGAGATAGCGACCTGGCTACAGCCGCCCTACTCTTTAGAAGTAGTGGCACAGCTGGCTTCACTGAGATAGGCAGACACGAAGTTGGCAATTCTCCATTTAGTCTAACATTTGAAGATCTTAGGTCTGTATCTGGACAGACGTTGGTAATATCGCTAGGAGCTACTACTGCTGGTACCCTATGTGTTATAGGTAACCAACAGATTCCCTTTGGGTGTAGTAGCTCAGCTCCGGAGTGGGTCTAAATGCAACAAGCCGAGCAGTCAGCAATGTTTGGTTTTGGAACCTCCTTCGCCGCTTGGAGTTCTGGTGTCTCTGGTGGCTATATCTCCTTTACTATTGATCCAAGAGGGCCACACGACATCGTCGTTCTTACCTGTATCACTGGCAGGAGCGATGCTGCGAATGGTGTTATCGAAGTATTCAACAGTAGCACCACTAATGGGATAAATTCTATATATACTACTATCGTTACGAATTCCCCCTTTGGCTTTGAATTTGGCGACGACCTCCGTGGCAACTCTGGTTCTTCTGTTGTTGTGAGATTAAACTGCGCTAGTGCTGGCTCCATTGGCGTCATAGGTAATAGACGTACTCCTTCTGGTTGGAGTAGAACTACCTGGACATGGTGATGTAAGTGGTATCTTCCACGGTATATATGTCTTGGACTGTTCCCCATCCTGTATCATCTACGGGTTGGGGAGATACCCTCGTCTCTAATACGTGGCCAGCTATGGATTATGATGTCTGGTTATTGAGTGCCTCCGTGGCTTCAATAACTAATCCAGAGATTATTTTCAGGGAAATTGATGGTGATCCCCTTGGTCTAGCCCGCGTTCTCCAAGTGCGTAATGATGTACTAGCTATTACCGATTCTACTGCGACCATTAACTATGATGGTATCTATGCTCCTTGGGGGCAGGGCGCCGGTGGCGCAATAGTTTGGATCGATCCTGTCCTTGATAAAGACCTCTCGTCTCCTCCTGTGTCTCCTTCTACTGGAGACAGATATCTCATTGCTCCTAGTGCTAACTGGTATAACTCAGCATGGTATATACGTCGCCGATTGACAACCGATAATACCAAGGTTTCGGCGGATGATACAAATGTCGTTCTCTCGGTTGAAATAAACGGGGTAGATCATCTCTTTACATATGCCAAGAATGACGGTAGAGATATTCTATTCACCGACTCTGATGGCTATACCAGAATTCATCATGACATTGAAATATATGATCCTATTGGACAAGTGTTCGTAGCGCGTGTCAAGGTACCTTCTCTAGATGCTGATGCCCCGTACACAATCTATATGTATTATAGTTCTACTAACGATGCTACCAATACACCCGAATCGACATATCCCTCTACCTATGGGCTATTCTATCATATGGATACCGCTGGCGACGATCGCACTACATATGCTCGTAATATATACGGCATCGTAAGTGATCCCGCGGCTGATAACGGCACCTATGGTCTCGGTATAGCCTATGATGGAAACGATGCCTGGAATCTAAAAGATATAGCATATCTAGAACAGCAATGGTCTATTAGAACACATAACTTTATATTTGAGACTGGTTCAGATATAATCACCAGACAAACCATTTTGGCCGAAGGTGGCAACGTCAATGGTTGCCTCCTTTATATACGTAATAACAAAATATATGCTAGATGGTGGAGTGAGAGCCAAGGATGGTCTGGTGACTATCTAGTTACCGATCGTGCGGCGCCGGGTGTAGACTCTAATGGAAATATTTCCATTAATACCATATATTATGTAACAATGTCATATGCCTATCCTGGCGAATATAAATTATATGTCAATGGCGTAGAAATGGATGCCGAGGATGCCCATGCAACTACTGATTTTATCAATGCTCATTCCGGCGATGGAGGATTAGCATATACCGGAGGAAATACAAAAGATTTTGATAATGGTACGGCATCTGGTCAATATTTTACTGGTACAATTAGGGAATTCTTTGTAGTTGATGAGGCGTGGGGCGATGATGACCATATTACGTGGCATAATAATAGATCTGATAATGCTACGTTCTGGTCTATTGGTGCTGCCTCAGCCCCCGGTGGTGCTACTGGCGACTGGTCTGGGCATGATAATGAAGTAGCCGAATGGGACAATAGCACTTGGAGTTATACCTCTCCTCTTGATGGTATGACTACCTGGGTATATGATGAACTAGTTCATTATTCTTACTCAGATGAAACTAGTGTTTGGGGGCCGACTGGCGGTATGATGTCTCACTGGGCGCTGTCAAACGTCCAAGGTGGAACATCTGGGCCTCCTCCTGAGCAATACCACCTAACAGAAGCCGAACACTCAGCGGCGATTCGTGAGGCTGACGATACACAAAATGGACTAATGCCCGCGGGCTACATTAGCGTAATAGATACAGCATATGAGTATAGATTAGAACACGTTGATGCTGACACTGGAACAGTTACGCCTGTTGATGCGCGCTTTGGTGTATACGGAATATCAGGAATATTTACATCTGCCACAAATGACAGTATGTATGTTGGTATCTCTGGCGGAGTAGGAGCTTCTGGTCAATCGGGTTACTCTGGTTATAGTGGTCCCGCCGGCCAGAGTGGCTATAGCGGAGACTATGGACCAGAAGGACCTTCAGGATTCAGTGGATATTCAGGACAATCGGGCTATAGCGGAGAAGTAGGACAATCGGGTCAATCGGGTTATTCTGGTCACTCCGGTTATAGTGGAGAAGAGGGTACCTCTGGATATAGCGGACAGTCTGGATACAGTGGAGAAACCGGTGACAGTGGTCTCTCTGGATACTCGGGTAAGTTTGGCACTAGCGGATATTCCGGACAATATGGTATAAGTGGATACTCTGGTATTTCTGGCTATAGTGGCGCCATGGGTGCTAGTGGTTATTCCGGTGAAGGAACCAGTGGCTATAGTGGCATAGGTTCATCTGGGTATAGTGGTCAATCAGGATATTCTGGTGCTGGCGATACTGGGTTGAGTGGCTATAGTGGATTCTCTGGCTATAGTGGAGATTCTCCTGGTACATCAGGATATTCAGGATATAGTGGAGAGAGCGGAGACCCCGGCGGAGCTTCTGGCTATAGTGGCTTCAGTGGGTATTCTGGTCAATCAGGGTATTCTGGCGAAGGTACATCTGGATACTCTGGTGTCTCCGGATATAGTGGAATCTCTGGTTACAGTGGGGAACAAGGAGAATCGGGTATATCCGGTTACTCTGGAGATTCTGGTATCTCTGGGTATTCAGGAGTCTCTGGTCATTCTGGTATCTCTGGCTATAGTGGTGAAGGCACCTCTGGTTTCAGTGGATACTCTGGGCAGTCTGGCTATAGTAGTATAAGTGGATATAGCGGTATATCTGGCTTTAGCGGAGTGACTGGTGACGCCGGTCCTCAAGGTCCTTCTGGTATCTCTGGTTTCTCTGGAAGGTCTGGCTACAGTGGCTTCTCTGGCATTTCTGGTATCAGCGGTTACAGTGGGGATACTGGCGGCTGGACGCTTCTATATATATTCAGTGATGATATAGATGAAAGTCCTCTCACTGGAGAGATTGAATTTAATAGTGCTACATATGGTCTCGTCACTGAGATATATGTTTATGATACAGATCGTCTCTCTGGATTCACAGATCCAGTTCTTGATGCAATTGTTGCTGGCGATAAAATAAGAATATTTGACGAGAACGCAGCATACAATTATATTATATTTAACGTAACTTCGAATATAGATAATGGTAACTATCATACATTCGTTGTTACATATCTAACACATAATGGCTCATTCGCCGATGGTGACTTCGTAGGCTTTGGATGGGCCCCTAAGGGAACCTCAGGTGTCTCTGGTTATTCTGGCTACTCTGGTACGCCAGGCGCCGCCGCTTCAAGTGGTTATTCTGGAGAATCTGGCTACAGCGGCATATCTGGATACAGTGGCATCTCGGGTGAAGACGGACAAGATGGCGCTTCAGGTTATTCAGGCATAGGTACGTCAGGATATTCTGGTTATAGCGGAGAGGGGGAGAGTGGTTATAGTGGTGAACAAGGAACGAGTGGATACAGTGGCGAAACTGGTGGAACTGGAACCAGCGGATACTCTGGAATATCTGGCTTTTCTGGTCTTTCTGGGTATAGTGGATCTGACGGAGTAGGAGAGTCTGGTTATAGTGGCACTAGTGGATATTCTGCTGCGACAGGTGCTTCCGGTACATCGGGTTATTCCGGCATTAGTGGCTACTCTGGAGAATCTGGGTATTCCGGAGTCTCTGGTATTTCAGGATACAGCGGAACATCCGGTTATAGTGGCATTTCTGGTTACTCAGGTTATTCTGGTCCTACTGGGGATACTGGTACATCAGGTTTCAGTGGTTACTCCGGACCGAGTGGATACAGTGGGATTTCGGGCTATTCAGGTTTATCTGGTTATTCCGCGGCAGCTGGTGGACCAGGAACTTCTGGTTTCTCCGGGTATTCAGGTGTAAGCGGTTACTCTGGCTATAGTGGTTATTCTGGAGATTCGGGGCTTAGCGGTTATTCAGGAGAATCTGGTACTTCAGGTTACTCCGGATATAGTGGAGAGGGAACTTCTGGATACAGTGGATATTCAGGAGAAGATGGCGCCACGGGTGATTCAGGAATATCTGGCTACTCAGGATTCAGTGGACAAGATGGAATAGAGGGCACAAGTGGCTACTCTGGCACTAGTGGTTGGTCTGGTTATTCGGGTTATAGTGGATATTCAGGTCCCAGTGGTTACTCTGGCTTATCAGGGTATTCTGCAATCGCTGGTGGTCCTGGAGCATCAGGTTATTCAGGTTACTCGGGCGAAGGAACAAGCGGATACTCAGGATATAGCGGTATATCTGGTTATTCTGGTACCGATGGTTCTACTGGCGAATCTGGATATTCAGGCATTAGCGGATACAGTGGCATCTCGGGCTACAGCGGAATTTCTGGATATTCTGGCGATACTGGAGCAACGGGCGACACCGGCGCGACAGGTACATCTGGGTACAGTGGGCCCTCAGGATTCTCTGGCTATAGTGGACCTTCAGGATTTAGTGGATACTCTGGTGCCGACGGAAACGATGGTGCCTCTGGCTACAGTGGCATTTCAGGCTACTCTGGAGTCTCTGGTTATTCTGGAGCCGGAACCAGCGGGTACTCTGGGGTAAGCGGATACTCGGGTATCTCAGGGTACTCTGGCGCAACAGGCCCAGAAGGAGCTGGCACATCGGGGTACTCCGGTCAATCCGGATATTCGGGTATATCTGGATACTCTGGTGGAGTTGGCGCAACTGGTACTTCGGGGTATTCAGGAACTAGTGGATATAGCGGTGCAACCGGCGGTGCTGGACCGACTGGCACGTCCGGTTATTCTGGTATAAGTGGTTACTCAGGTACCGATGGTTCAGATGGTGCAGATGGTGCAACAGGCACTTCAGGCTATTCAGGAATCTCTGGGTACTCTGGTTTCTCTGGAATTAGTGGCTATTCCGGTGCCACAGGCCCAGAAGGTCCAACTGGTCCCACTGGGACATCAGGATACTCTGGCATAAGCGGATATAGCGGGGCCACAGGTGCTACTGGTGATACCGGTGCCACTGGTATCTCTGGCTATTCAGGAATTTCAGGTTACTCGGGCGCTACTGGAGCTACCGGTGATACCGGGGCCACAGGAACGTCAGGATATAGTGGTATATCTGGCTATAGTGGTGCGACAGGAGCCACAGGAGATACAGGTGCTACTGGAACCTCTGGATACAGTGGTATAAGCGGATACAGCGGCGCTACTGGAGCCACAGGGGTATCAGGTTACTCAGGCATATCTGGTTATTCAGGAATCAGCGGGTACTCTGGTGCCACGGGGGCAACTGGCGATACAGGCGCTACAGGAACGTCAGGTTATTCTGGAATCTCCGGTTATAGTGGAATAAGTGGATACTCTGGCATCTCAGGTTACTCTGGGGCCACAGGGGCCACGGGTGATACTGGGGCAACTGGTACATCAGGATACTCGGGGATTAGTGGGTACTCGGGCATCTCGGGTTATTCTGGAGATACTGGTGCAACCGGTTCGGAAGGTATCTCAGGATATTCTGGCACAAGTGGTTATAGCGGAGATACGGGTGCTACTGGAGATTCAGGCTTTAGTGGATATTCTGGTATTTCAGGTTTCTCAGGTATTTCAGGCTTTTCTGGTATAAGCGGATTTAGTGGCCTCTCTGGATACAGTGGATCGATGGGTTCTACTGGTGGCTGGACATTACTCTATCAGTTCTCAACAGATACATCCGAGCCCCCCGCGGCGGGGCACATAGAATTTGATAATGCAAATCCCTTGATTGTTAGTAATATAACAATTAGCACTACCGATAGGAATTCGGCTAGTGTAGGAGTTGTACTTGCGGAGCTTAAAAGTGGAGATAGTGTAAGAATCTTCAAAGAATCAGATCCGTCTGTCTTCGTGCACTATAAGCTTACTGTTGTCACTAATTTAGTAACGTATTATAAGTGTTCTATTACATATCAAGCACATAATGGAAGCTTGTCTAATGATGACAACATAGGATTTGGCTTCGCTCCTGTTGGTACATCTGGATTCTCTGGTGTATCTGGGTTCAGTGGCGCAACTATAGGACCTAAATGTAGAGCTTATCTTGGTAGCAATCAATTAAATCTCGTTAATAATACTTGGACGCAGGTCCAGCTAGATACAGAAACATATGATATTACAGCGATATTCGATACTGGCACGTATCGTTGTACGCCAAATGTAGAAGGATACTACCTAGTAGTAGGTTCAGTTAATTTTATTGGCTCTAGTATAGTAGTAGGTAAAAGATATGCCTGTGCTATATATAAGAATGGAGCCCTTGTAACAGATAATCATATTCACTCATCGTTAGCCGCTGCCTTAACAGTTCAGGCTACCGATGTTATCTATTGTAATGGCATTACCGACTATATAGAACTCTATGCATTGTCTGTTTCTGGGGACAATGCAGTAGATATATCTGGTATATCTCAAGCAACGTACTTGACCGTCCATAGGATTAGTTAGTCTTGACAATGCACCCATAATATGGTATAATTATTAATGGAGAACGTATTTCGTTTGAATTTGGGGTACTGAATTTGAGTAAGGTCATAGATTTAACAGGACAGAGATTTGGAAGATTAGAAGCGTTGCGAAGAATTGGCTCTAAAAATGGAGCAATGCTTTGGGAATGCCAGTGCGACTGTGGAAATACAAAGATTACAAATAGAAGTAATCTTAAGGGTGGTCATACTCAAAGTTGTGGATGTCTTAGCAAAGAATTGGCGAGACGAAATATCAACATAGCCCGCACGAAACGGGGAAGCAATGAAAATCTTGTTGGACAAACCTTCGGGAGGCTTAAAGTTATAAAGAGGGGGAAGCATCCGTCGTCTAGTATTTATTGGCGTTGCCTTTGTGATCCCATTTTAGGAGGGTGTGGAAATTTTACTACGGTAAGAGCCTCTCATCTTCGGTCTGGTCATACCTCTAGTTGTGGGTGTTTTGCTAGAGATAACCGTCGCCTGTTAAAAGGACAAGCGTCGATAAGACATAGAATGAGAGATTATAAGAAACGAGCAAAGTCTCTTGATTATACTTTCGAAATAGATGAAATTGAATTCACATGTCTTACCCAAGAGAATTGTTATTATTGTGGAAGTCCTCCGTTAAATATTGTTAAAGCCAGACACAATAATGGAGATTATGTTTGTCAAGGTCTTGATCGTGTTGATAATACTAAAGGATATACAATAGATAACGTAGTTCCTTGTTGCGCAAAGTGTAACTGGATGAAAAGAGATATGGATAGAAATTCTTGGTTTGAACATATGGCTAGTATCCTAAAACATACTGGACATATAAATGATTAGACTTAACGTTGGATGTGGTGAGGACTTAAAAAAAGATTATATTAATGTTGATCTTCATTGCGAAAAAGCCGATGTGAAAGCCGATGCTCGGTATCTCCCTTTCGATGATTGTTCTGCTATAGAGGTTTTTGCGTCTCATTTAATAGAGCATTTTCCGCCACACGAAACCGTAACGGTTCTTACCGAATGGATTAGAGTTCTTCGTCCTGGTGGGATTTTAACATTAATTTATCCAGACACTGAAAAAACGTGTAGAGTTTGGCTTAATGAACCCGCACGTCGGCATCGATTAATACATAATTGGATTGGAACTCCCCTTTGGCCAGGTCACCAACATTATTGGTGCTGGTGGGGCGACGAAATAGAAAAAATATTATCTTCCCTTGGTCTTGTTAATATCTCATCACAACCTGCTACAAATATGCCAGACATAACAGATACGTGTACCAAAACTATAGCGTATAAGCCAGGGCCGACCTATTCTATTATCATACCTGTATATAATCAACTTGAATGGCTCAAAAAGTGTCTCGCATCTATCAAACAGTATACGAAGGAAGATTATGAGATCCTCATCGTCTCTAATGGTTCCAATGATGAGACTAACGACTGGATACGACAGCAAGAATATACTAAGAGAATTTATATATATGATGAGCCGTTAGGCTACGCGCGCGCCAATAATGTCGCTATCCCCGAAGCGTATGGAGAATATATAATTCTTCTGAATAGCGATACAGAGATAACTGGAGAACACTGGATCTCTATGTTGAGAGAGCCCTTCGCGAAAGATTCGCGCGTTGGCATAGTAGGGCCAACTCTTGGTCATTGCTCGCATACCGATCACGATTTCATTATATTCTTCTGTGCTATGATAAAGAGAGAGGTTTTTGATAAGGTAGGTCTATTGGACGAAAGTTTTAAGGAAGGAGGGGGCGACGATACTAGCTTTTCAATAGAGGCCGTCAAGGCAGGTTATCGTCTCGCACAAGCAGGAGAAATCAGCGGTGGTAAAGACAAATATGTCATAGGCAACTTCCCTATATATCACGAAGGGGAAGCCACAATGCATAGTGAGATTGGAGTCGAGGAATGGGGAAAGATATTTGAGAGGAATTCAAAGATATTGGAGGATAGATATTTGAATCCACACGTGACAGTAGTAATCCCAACGAGGAATAGATATGATTATCTTAGCCATACGTTAGGGGCGCTGGCACGGCAGACATATAATAATTTCTCAATTATAATTATAGATGACACTGATGATGCTCAAGATATACGAACTATTCCATTGCTGGCGCATCAGTTGGCATTGTTAGACCGCCGACATATACAATGGAAGGTTGTATTTGGTAAGAAGAAGGGCCCCCAGTGGTCGCATCAGATGGGGCTACAGTTAGCCGAGTCGGAACTTATACTAAGAGTTGACGATGATGAGTATCCTGAGAGACAGACAATAGGGAAACTCGTACAGCAGTTCAAAGACCCAAAGGTAGCCGCCGCTGGCGGTCTTGTAATGGCTCCTAGTTCCCCCGAGTTCAATGATGAGGCCGAGTTCGTCGCAAAGGCAATGGGGCCACCTATACACATACAACACTTTAATCAGGCGGCACGTACTTATGAAGTCCAGCATCTCACCAGTTCGTTTATGTTCAGGAAATCTGTGGCCCAAGAGATAGGAGGATATTTCACAGGATATTCCAGAGTTGGCCATCGTGAAGAAACCGACTTTACATACAGAATGTTCCACGCTGGCTATAAACTTATAGTTGATACCGATATTGTTACCTGGCACTTCCAGTCTCCCAGTGGAGGCATCAGAAGCAATAATCCTGCTGGTAGTCTGTGGGCAGAAGACGATAAGTTATTCTGGGAAAGAGTGAAGGAACTGGTGCGCAACGATGATGACAAGATTTTTGTGCCTATCTTTGCTGGCGTTGGCGACCATATTGCTACTACTGCTATGCTTCAGGCATTGAGGAAATCTACCGATAAGCAGATTGTGGTGGGCGCGAGTTCTGAGGACATACTACACGGCAATCCTAATATAGATGTCTTCTGGCCATTAGAAGTAGTATCGGATTTATCTGAACATCCTGTAAATGTATATGAACGAGGATTTAAGTCTCAGAGCCAAAGGCACCTAAGACAATTATGGTACGATGAATATGGTCTCACCGATGATGACGAGAGATATAGCGTCTTCATTCCTCAGTGGAGAGAGGATAGAGCAAGGGAATTTGTTGCCAGCGCCGATGGCCCATTATGTCTCATTGTTCCTTACTCTGCTGTGACGGCGCACGGTAAGATTAGTACATATAAGGACTGGGAAGATGAAAAGTGGCGCGCACTCATTAGGGCATTGAAGGAAAGAGGATATCAAGTGAATCAGTTGGGCGTGAAGGGGCAAGAGACAGATCTTGGAACAGATCAGTTTCTCACTACCCATATCCTAGATGCCATTGCTCTCGTGAAGCACGCATCGCTTGTTATTAGTGTTGATACTTGGGCGGGCCACGCGGCTCACGCATTTGGTACCAAGGCTATAATATTGTTTGGTAGCACGAATCCAGCATTGTTTGGCTATCCGACTAACATCAATATCTGCAAAGGCATTCCCGATCCTAATATTCAGTGGCTAAGGAATGAGAATGTTCCTAATGATAAGATGAGACTTATAAGTGTAGAAGATGTAATCAATGCTATTGAAGAATATGCCGACAATTATGAACGACTGGGGGTAATTGCTTGAGGGGTTTTGGATTAGCAGGTATGGTCGGCCGTTTCGGTGCCAACGACCCTCCCGAGGTCAACATTGCCAATGTTAACATCGCTGACTATGCCTACTTATTATATTATGCGATAGATACAGATGATGATGTGTGTTCCTTTACCGGCGCCGATTTTCAATATAGCGATGCCCTCGTGGGGCCGTGGAACAACGCCACAGCCTCTGGACTAACGACGGGGATATCTAGCACGTGGCCCGCGGGCATACAACATTACGATATGGCCTGGGACTACGCCGCGGACGGCATCACTGATGGATGCTGGTATATAAGACTAAGATTAAATGATTCATTTGAGACAGGGCCATATGATATATACGGACCATTCTGTCTCGTATCTACAGGGACATCGCCGTTCATAGGGATGTATGTGGATGTTAGGTTAAGACACGAATATACGGGTGGGGATAGATTCTAGTGGTAAATGTTAGAGCAGGTATGGAAGTGGCTAGTCACGCATTATTTTCTCCAAGGGGAATGCGTGGTGCCTCTAAATTTATGGGGCGCTATGGCGCAGGTATAGGAGCAACGTATGGATTCCTAACTGGCGATGATATGGGAGACCGAGCATCTCGTGCGGCGCTGTACGGTGGTATAGGCTATCTTGGCGGACAGGGCCTCAGGGGTATGCGCCGAAGTGATGTTATGGGAAGATTTGCTGAACATCGGGCTAGGATGGCAACTCCAGGCAAAAGAGTTATGCAAGAGATTATGTCTCCTGGAGCGGCGCTTCGTCCTAGAGGATTGTCAGCGCCGGTAAACCGCATATCTCACGGAGCAGGTATGCGTGCAGGTTCTAGAGCTCCAGGGATGCCAATGCAAGTCTTAGAAAAAGTATACAGGTCTCCTGGTCCCCCCTCGTCATATATTAATATGCCCGGCTATGGTGCTCGTGCTATAGATGAAGCAACGTGGAAAAATCTTCGAGTATATGCTGGCGGAGGCGAGACTATGGGATTATTTGGTATGGAAACAATCGGAGGCTCCAGAAGGGTATTAGCGAAAGGGAAAGGCAATGTAATTAACGCCGTATCAATGCACGACTGGCCTTCTATGAGGTAATAAATGCCAGGAATGCACACTTTTCTCGCAGGAATGGGTAAGTTAACGAGTAAGCCCTTGATGCGTATGGTGGGCTTTGGCGCGCTCGGCTATGCTGTTGGTGAGGCTACAGGACAGAATCCTTGGGGAACTGCTGTCCTTGGTGCTGGCTTTGGCGCCTTCGCTCCTACTCAGTTGTTCAAAGAGGCAGGAGAAAGGGCTACCAGAGGACGATTTGGTCGGCGCGGATTTATGTCTGGTCGTATTGGTCGCTCGCATCATCTAGCCTGGGATCCTAAGGCAGCTAAAGTTGTTAGGAGACCTGGTTCTATAGAAAGTGCTTTGCCACATCGAGCCTTTATGACTCCACGTGCTGAGATGTGGGCCAGGAGTGCCATACTCACTAGTGCCGTCGCTATTCCTCTATATAATCAGACTATAGGTGCTGAGTATCAAAGGAATCGTATTGCGCGAGATCGGCGCATTCAGACTGTAGGTGTTGATGATTCATATGACTTTTCGGCATTACAGAGTTCCGTGTCGCGCGCGCCAACGATGGGGGCTACAGGAGACATAGTCTTAGGTAGTCATAGGTCTCGAGGAGGAGTTAGATGATAGCTAATTCTGCCGCTAAGATAACATTACAGACTATAGGCAGACAATATGCAACTTTTGGTGCATTTGAACTAGGTATCGGAGCTCTCGCAGGAGAACGCGTCTCACTAACGAGCGCCCTTGCAAGGTCTACTCCTTGGGTCTTAATGGAGGTAGCTGTTCCTAGTCTATTGTGGCCCTTAATAGGAGTTCAGATCGCCGCAGGGATAGGACAAGCCGCGTGGGAAACAGGGCGCATTAATGTAGAGATGAGTCGTCAGTTCTCAATGAAAGCATACTCTAATCAACTATATATAGATTCAGATGCCGCTTCTACTATGAGGCAGCGCTCGGTTCAGATAATGCAAGGAACACAAATGGCTCTCAGATCTGTGATGCAGAATGAGGGAAAAATTATGCATAATAGATTAAATCCCTACTAGTTAAGGAGCTTTATATTGTCCAAGTTAGATCTCGTAAACCCAGTCCTAGATATTCCTATTGACCCCGCGCTCGCCAAGGTTCTTGGATGTGTCAAAAGGGTTAGTGTTCGTTCTAGTAAAGGATTCGATATTCAGCTCGCAGAACTTCTATCAGAATATGACCTACCAGATATGACATCCTCTATTAGAGGAGAATATGGTGCGGCGAATATCGCGCTTGTTAATGGGAAGATACAGGGTTATTTCTTGGCATTAAATTATCTAGTTATGGACCATAAGAGAATAATCTTTCCTGAGTATGCTCACGAAGACATATTGTTGCGCGCGAAACACATCGGTCTTGAAATGAATACCTGCCCAGTTGGTAAGGATGGTTTCTTCGTCACTAAAGAACTCAAGAAGGTTATTCAGCCTAGCGATATTATATTTATGTATAATCCATCGCAACCATTCGGAATGCTGGCCTCTGGTAAGAAGATGGCAGAACTCGCCAAGATATTTAAGGCTAACAATTGTGTAGTCTTCACTGATGATACTATGAATCGTATTATCTATGAAGGAATATATAATCATATAGGTAAATACTATAAGAATCACATCACGTTATTTTCCCTTGCCTTGGCAATGTCTATACAGCCATATGATTTATGTTATCTCTTTTCTCCTAATAGCGAGGCTATGGATATCGTAGATGTAATGGTAAAGTTAAGTATGGGAGAAATTGATCCTCCGAAGTTAGCTGCGGCGCTGGTGTGGCTGGTAGATGATAAAGATGAATTTCAAGAAGTCACTCGATTCTTACAGGAAAAGAGAGACCATATAGCGGCGACATTCGAAAAGTTTGGCACGAGGCCAGTCTTGCCTCAAGCGGGACATAAGATGATGACATTTATTGACAAAGAAGGATCTAAGAGACTTGATGATGCAGGATTAATTCTTGAGCAGTTCTCAGATAGAGAAGCCGTAGTTGCTGATTTTAATACCTCGTTAGGTGTTCTAGAAAGGATGAGGTTAAAAGCAGACAATGGATGAGCTTTATAATAGCCTTTATCTCCCCCCAACTGATAATGAACGCCTCACCAAAGAGATTCGCCTCCTTGATGATATAACTGGATGGGTAGAAGATAAGATTAACATGCGTCCTTGGCCCCATCAAGTAAATGTGCTAGAGCATCAAGCGCCAAAAAGATGTAGATGTTCGAATCTTGACTGTGAGCAACAGATTCAGAGATACGAGGAACCTCCCGATATTTGTCCTATTTGTCAATCTGAATGGTATTCTATAAATCCCGGTCCTAAAAGATTAGCTCTACGATTTGCCAGACGAACTGGCAAGAGTATGATCTTGTCTTGGATAGCATTACATACTGCTCTCACAAATGAAAGGGCAACTGTTCTCGTTATAGGCCCAGGAGAATCGCAGTTAGATCAGCTCTTTGATGATAAGCTTAGGCCGATGCTGACAACTATGGATGTAAAAACAGAGCCAGATAGGCGTCGCCCACATGAGTTAGGCTTCTCTAACGGATCAACCATTAGAGGTTTCTGTACGGCGAGAGCTGTCCGTGGTTTTGGTGCTAAGCAAAAGAGAGCCGACAATGCTACAGCAGGAAGAGTCTTAATGATATTTGACGAGATGGATTATATGGATCCTACCATGTTTGACGCTGCCATCCCCATTATACTTGAATTAAATGTTGATGTCATAGTGTCTAGCACACCCTCTGGCGCGCGTTCTCATTTCTATAATCTTTGTAATGATGTCGAATATAAAGAATTCTATTATTCTAGAGAAATGGCCGCGAATTTGTATAAAGAATGGGCTATAGAGAATGGAGCAGACGTAGATATAGGGCCCGCATGGGATGATGATACACAGGCGGCGTTGCGCAGAGAATTAACCACCGAAAAATGGGTTCACGAGGTCGAAGCAGATTGGGGAGAACTAGAAGGAGGCGTTTATCAGGAATTCTATATCTCTATGATGTTTGATTCTGAACTCTCTAACTATACATATTCGATGTCTCCTAATCTAAATTCTCCTTGTAGAACCATCGGTGTAGATTGGAATAAATATAGTGTTGGTCCTGAGATAATAGGTCTGGAAGTTGATCCTATACTCGACAAAGTGGTCATTAGGTTCAGGGAAAATTTGCCTCCTGGCAAGGAAGGTGAACTTACATATAGTCATGCTATAGATAAGATTATTCAGATCAATGAAATCTTTAGACCACACTGGATATTCTGTGATCGTGGCGCGGGCGAATCACAGATTGAGCAGTTACATATCTATGGCAATATCCATCCAGAAGGTGGATTGACAGACAAAGTTGTTGGTATTAGTTTTAGTGATAAGTTAGAATACTTTGATGCTATAACAATGGATTTAACCTCTGGTCCTATAAAGCCATGGATGGTTAATAATTTAGTCAAAACTATGGAAAATGGCAGAATTATTGGATGTAGAGATGGCTATAGCGATAAACCTATACAATTATCTGATGGTAGAGTTGTTCAGGGGCAATTCGCGAGGGGTCTTCGTGCCCAACTTTCTGGATACTATGTAAAGAGATATGCCGACTCTGGGCGCCCAGTATATTCCGCTGATTCAATTGTATCAGATGATGCACATGATGCCCTTATCCTTGCTCTTCATGCTGTAATGATACATCACTTCGGATTCAATCGCCCTGACTTCACATCCGCCGCATTCTTTGTGCCTATGCCAGAATATGAGCGGTCTAGATTGAAGCCAGAGCCAGAAAAAGAAGATAATATTTCACAATGGGGAGCAATAATTCCGAGAGGAAGCTGGGGAAAACCGAGGTCTAATACCTTGGGCAGAAGGGAACCACGAGGTTTACCATCTTGGAGAGGTAATGGCAGACGATTTTTATCCCGATAGATTAGATAGAGAGTTCGTAGCTGAACCACAAGAGATTGAACCGACTGCTCCGCTAAGTCAATTCATTGAGTCTCCTATATATGTTAAGACTCCAATATATACCAAGGTGACGGCGGTGTTATCTATAATCGGTGCTCTAAAGAAGACAAGGATAGCTACTGGTTATATTCTAGGAAAGTGGGAGAATAGGCAAATCGATCTTTCTCAAGTTAGGGGAGGAGCTGAGCTAAAGGAATTCTTTAACAAAGACAAGGTAACTATTAAGGATATAGATGGATTATTTGTAATGGTGTTCGAAAATACTTATAAGGCTGCCAGGAATAATATTCTTGATACTATAGCTTTTGGCGTGGCGGCTGCTATAAGAATTAAAGGATGTAGCGAATGACGAATAGAGAGGCAATGTTGCTCATATTAAAAACTCTATCAATGACACCGATAGGGCCGGATATTCAATATCTTGCCATGCTACGAGACCAAGAAGCAGAACTGCTTGTTGATCTATCTGGAATACTTGGGCTCGTGGATCCACAGATGGATGTTGCTCCTTTACCAGAAAAATATAAGATGGAATTAGAGGTCATTTATACTGATATAAATACCCTCCTTAACTCCTTATTAAAATAGAGAGACTATGAATATCAATTTTCTAGATGAATTAGGTGACGAACTCGGGCGACTCGTTTCTGATGAACAGCGAGTCATAGAATCCGCCATCAATGATGCCTCTGCTTCCGAAGGTGTTGATATATTTAATACATCAATATATGATCTTTTGAATGGACAACGGGAAGAAGCGAGCGGCGAGTTTGAGGAGTTATCAAAGTTCTATGCCTTAAAGGCTCAGAAGGCCGAAGAATTAGCCGATAAGATTAAGTATAACTCCTTATCGACATTATATAATTCGTATCCACAAACTCTTGGTTGTGCGTTAGGATGGATGCTTCGTAGTATCTGTGGTCCATTACAAGATATTAAACAGGCAGCGGAAGATCTAGCGGGACTTCTCAAAGGACTAGATGTATCACTGGTAGCTCTCGATATACCTTTACAAAATGGTATATCTGGATTAATAAAATTAGGTAGTCCGCTGATACACGCCATAGTTAATGTAATTGCCTCATTGCAGACAAGGCTTTTGTTAGATGCCCGAGGTCAGGTTGGTTCATTAGTTAATGACCTGATACAACACGAAAGCTGTTCAGAAGATCTTTTAGAGAGATGTCTTCCGTTAGAAAATCTTGGACACTTCTTGATGGATTCTTTGGATGACCTAATGGATGATTTTAAATTCAAGCTCAGGGATATGTGGGGTAAATCAGATCAGAAATATCAGTTTAAGCTTGATCAGATTAATAAGTTGGCCTTAAAATCTGAATGGATGGATATTGCCAAGATTACCCAGGGACTTCGTCAGCAATTATTAGAGGTTTCTAGTATTCCCGATTCACAAGTCATCAGTACGCTAGTTGATGAGGCTCTCAAAGCGGTTAATGCAGATATGATATTCGACACAACATTTAACAGATATATTCCTGCTATATATACTATAGATTCTTGCGGTTGTTATGTCTCTCCTGGGAGTAATCGCAGGAAAGATGAGATAATCCCTCCTTTTAGACAGGGAGATCCCATTGTACTATCTCGCATAGAGGATGTCGAAAGATTTACAGATTGTTAATTTGGAGGAACTATGCCCGCAGGAGGATTAACAGCAAAGGTTTCGTCTGATCTTCTTAGTCAGATTATCCCTGTCTCTTTAGCTAAGCCAAAGTTCTTTAGCCCAACGAAATTTGGATATGTTGCTGGCGTTAACAGGACTAGTAGGCTTGGTGTTACTCCAGAATTTGATGTGGCGCAGATAGATGCGCTATATGATACAGAGGCATATGCTAAGCGCATACGCGACAGGATGATTAGTCTTGTCGTTCAAGAGGGATGGGGTATTGTCAGTCGAAACGATGCTGCGAGAGAGTATATTAAACAACGTGTCAGGATGATGGAGATTTCCATGGGCAAAGGGACTGGTGCGAATATCTATCCATTTTCCCGATTAATTGATGAAATTAGCCAAGATCTTATAACGTACCATAACGTAGTTCTCATCAAGAGTAGACTAAGAAATGACGTTAAGGTGTCTCTTCCTTCAACTTCAATATTCAAAAGATTAGCGGGCGTCAATGCGTCGGGACCAGTCACAGGTTATTGGCCTGTCCATTTAGATTTTATGACTCCCACTGTTGATGGGAATGGTAGACTTATTTCTTGGACGTACGAAGTGCCTGGGGCTCCTCCTGTTACATTCTCAGCCAATGATGTAATTCATTTCGCTCTTACACCTACGCGTGGGGAAATCTTTGGTAAACCTCCCGCATTGAATGCCTTAGACGATGTCAAGGCCCTGAGAGAATTCGAGGAAGATACTCTCCAAGTTATGGCAAGACATATAACTCCATTAATATTAATGAAGATTGGTCTTCCTCAGCCAGGACTGTACGGCCGTCTTGATGAGGTGGCGACGTTACGAGAGGAAATAGCCAATATGCCTCTTCAGGGCTGGTTTGCCTGTACAGAACGTCTCTCTGCTGAATCCGTATTACAGACAAGCGGAATAACAGATCAATTTAATTTCTTGAAGTACTTCAGAAATCGCACCTTGTCTGGTCTCCTAGGTGATCCATTCATAGTCGGTGATATCTCTGATATGAACAATTCAGTTGCTGACCAGGCAAGATTAGAAACTTATGTTTGGATTAAGTTCTACCAGCGCGCCGTTGCTACTGTTATAGCCGATTTTATATTCAATGAATGGCTTCGAGAAGATAATTGGAATATAATGAATACAGATGTGATAGTAAACTTCCAATTCAAAGAAATAGACTTTGATAATAAGATCAAGCACGAGAACCACGTGATACAGAAATTCGCTGGCAATGTTGCCACGCTAGATGAAGTCAGAACCGATATGGGCATTGATCCATTGCAGGATTCTGAACAGAAAGGTCTCTTTAGTAATCTGATTAAGATACCCGAGATTAAAGCGGCGCATCCGCCTGGTGCTACTGGTGCTGGCGCTCCAAAGACCAAGACCAATAAGACTACGGCGAATAGGGACAGACCCACTAATCAGTATAAGACAAAAGGGTCGCCGCAAAAAGGAAGAAAATGATGAGTATATTGATTTATGACAAGTACTTAAAACTGACTGAATCTTTGGCAGGGCCATTTCCGGCACTGTCATTGGCGAACGCGGTCGGTAAAGAAGATGCCTTATTTCCAGAGATATTAGCCGTGACAGCAGGCGTCTCGAAGAATTTCAATAGTTATTCTTCGGAGTCGCTCAAGGGGGGCAAGAAGAATGACCACGGTGAACGCAGTGGATATAGATCGTTCACTGATGTCTATCCAAAGCCACTTCTGCTTAATCACGAGACCTTTGGAGATATCTTAGGTAGAATAGTCACTTCCAACTTTGTTGATAATACTCACATAATGGTGTGTGCGCGCATCAGTGATTGGAAGTATATCGAGAAGGTTAAAGAAGGGGACTATCTAAGTGTCTCTGTTGGATATCTCACAGATTCCGTGGTCTGCTCTATATGTGGTAATGACATATACAAGACCCGCGAAATTTGTGACCACACAAAGGGCCAACGCTATGGTAAGAAACTGTGTGTCTGGGAAGTGGGCAACATGTGGTTTCGCGAACTTTCTTTCGTCAGTATTCCTGGTGTTCCAGCGGCTGGTGTTATCAGTCTGGGCAAGGATACTTCCAAGAAGAACGAGAGCGACGAAACTACAGGAGAGGAGGAAGGCAACGATGAGTAAGGGAACAGAATTCATTGAGGCAGGACTGGAAGTTGATAACTTCAACGAACAGATGTATCTCTATCTTGATGAAGATTTTGAGAGTTTCATCGAAGGGCTCATCGAGGCTGGAGAATTTGATGCAGAAAAAGCGTTGACGACCAAGGATAGAAAATCCTTGAATGCGAGTACATTTTGCGGACCAAATAGAACTTGGCCTGTACCAGATTGTACTAGGGTTTCTGCTGCTCGGGCATATCTCGCTCGGGGCTTTCCCAAAGGTGCATCAGCAGATATTAAGGCACGTATTCGCGCATGCGTAGAACGAAAAGCCAAATCTCTTGGCTGTGATAGTAAGAAAAAGAAAGAGTCAGATGAATTGAGTGATTTAATTGAGTATCACTCTCTTATTCACAAGTGGTGGACGATGCCTGACGGCGAAAGTATCTTCGACCGAGAGGCGTTGATTTCCGCACATTCTCGTATTGTGACACACTTAATGAAGTATGAGTTCCCCAGTATGCATAAGGTTGTCGATAAACTCGACGAGACTCTGCACTGGCGCTTCCAATCCAAGGAGGACTAAGCACGTATGAACTTAGATGACATTATGTCGAAAGAGCCAGCGACCTTAGAAGATGCGATTGATATTATCTCGTCTATCAAGGAGGCTGCCTCTAAGGTTGTCGAAGACCTCGGAGAATCCGATGACAAGGTCAAGGGTCTCGAAGAGAAGAACAGCGAGCTCCAGGGGAAGGTAGAAGAGCTCCAGGCATCTCTCGAGGCAACTTCGACATCCGGAGAGAAAGCTCTTAAGGACAAAGATGCTAAGATCTCGGAGCTTGAAACAAAGTTAGCTGATCAGGCCACTGCTCTTCATAAAGAGCTGGCCAGAAAAGTCGTTGTGCTGAAACATGCGCTCGGTAAACCTGGGGTCGAGAAACTCGACCAGGCGATAGAGGCGCATTGTACGCGCACAGAAGATTCTTTGAATGATATGCTCGTAGATCTTGAAGCCGAGTATAAAGCCAAAGGTGGAACAGAGGACGCTCCCACTGCTGACAATCCACTCGAAGCCGGTAACTCAGATAATCTAACTGAAGAAAAATATGATGCCGCGAAATTATCCGCAGTATTAGATACACGGAAGAAGCGCGGTCGCTCTTAATAAGACGGAGGATATAACATGACGTTTTTCACTAATCCGGGCGGAGAAGGTACCGATTACGTTTATACAGGTACCGCACGTTCTGAAAACGACATGTGGAAGCAGGACGACTGCGTCGCAGGTTTAACTACGCATTACGAAACTGACCCAACATTGCCAGTTCTTTGGACCAATGAATGGGATCAGACTAATGCTCCTGACGAGGGGAAGGTCGTCATACCCCAAGGTTTCATATTGGCCTATATTTCCAGGGGGAATATTAGTGCCACTGTGAGCGGAGGCGCGACAACTTTCACTAGCATCTACGACTTTCCGTCGTATAGTGATCCGATGTTCGCAATGAATCAGAACTACTGTACTATCGCCGATTCGGGTGGTATTCATCAGGGTTCACCATATTCAGCCTCCTCAGAGATTGGTTCCATTGGGAATCCACTTGGCATTTCCTTCCAACATGTTTATAAGCACGTTATCGGACGCGCTAAGGGAGATGGTCCAGTACCTTATAGGGCTGGCATCATCGAGGTCCCCTATTTCTCAAGCGATTCACTGGCTGCCGGTGTTACAAAGGTAGTCACGTTGTCTCCGGGCACTGGTAATACCTATGTACTTCCTGGTGACTTTGTTCGCTTGGGCGGAAATACCCTTTCCGGTAGGTTCATTCGTAACAGGAGTGGACTTTACAATAGCGGTAGCGCTACGGAGAGCTATCAGACAATTGGCCAGGTCGTCAAGCTCGAGACCTATGATACTACTTATGGTGGCATTATGGGTTGGCTCGAGAAGGCACAATTTGATCCGTGGTATTTGCTTGAGCCGGGCACGTGGTATGTAAGTGATGAGCTCGCATCTGCTTGGCCGCGCGGCGAATATAGGGGTCATAGGTGGCCATTGTATCGTGATTTTAGAGGCATTCCTTACCTCACCGCAGGAGATTCATATGCTGTTACAATCTCTGAGGGATTTGTCCCGACGAGTGGTGCGGCTCAGACATATTACCTGACTTCGGTATATGCTTGGGGTCCGAACGTAACTGCTAGTGGTCCCGTCGATGGCGGAGGCACTGACCTCTTGACTAGTCTTTCTCTTACCAAAGAGATGGGCGGATACTACAAACTTACTTATACTTGCAGTGGTACTACATCTGCAACAGTTAGCTTCACAATGACAGGGCACTATCCTGGCTTGCCGATACAACTTGACAGGTCGGGAGTAGTTGGCTTATGCCATATCCGGCTCATGTTTGATTAACAGGAGGAATTCAAGTGCGAGTACCAGATACTATTTTACGAGATCAGATTGAGCTGGAGATCTCTGCTCTGAAAGATGTTGCAGAAAAAGATCCTGGCAAACTTGGCGCGCAGACTGTAGCGTTGCTCAAGAAAACTGATCCTAAGCACGTCTCTGTTGAGCACCTTGCTGTTCTAGATGGCGCGCTGTCAGAAGCTATGGGTACGACTCATGCATCCATTCTGACTAAACGGATCCTTGCCGGTGCACTGCAGATTGCTACGGAGCCTAACTATTTCATATCCAAGCTCTTTAACCAGGTAGCATTGCCGCCCGAAGCGGCCGCTACCATTGTTGAATATCCAATCCTTGGCCCCCTGCGGGCTAAATTTATGAGCCAGGGTATGCCTTATGAGACGACTGCGCCAGATGCCATCAAGGCACGAACGGTGCAGATCAAAATCAGGAAGGTAGGCATTGCTCTTGAATTTACCCACGAAATGCTCAAAGATTCCCTCTGGGATGTAATGGGCGTTTCGATGAAGCTTGCTGGACAGGCTATGGCAAGGGTGCGTGAAGAGTGGTGTGATAGGGAAATGAAAGCGGCTGCATTGGCTGTCTTTGATAATTCTTCAACCACAGACCCGACTCTCTTGACCACAGGCCGAGATAGGCTTGGCGATTTCAACAACACAATGTCAATTGATGACTATATCAAGATGATTGCGACATTGATTCTAAATGATTTCAATGCAACACATGTCTTGATGCACCCCTTGACTTGGCTCACATATGCACAGACTGCCCTTCACGGAGGGCTTAACTTACAGCCTGAGAATATCAGTTCGGGATTCCTTAGTGGCTTCTCTGCCGCTGGAGGTACTGACACTGGTGTTGTCTCTGGACAGGTTCCTTTCCTGCCTTCGGTAGTCTATAGTCCGTTCATTGAACTGAACAAGATTACTAAGACTACTACGATTTACGCCGTTGATGCTACTAATCTTGGTGTTATCGTATTACGAGAATCGCTTCAGACGGATCAGTTCTCTAGGCCGTGGGAAGATATGGAAGTTGTAAAGATGTTCGAACGCTATGGTGTCGGTATCCTTAATCAAGGTAGAGCGATTACCTGTGCTAAGAACATTGTTCTTGCTCCTTCTTATCCGTTCAGGGTACAGCTTACTAAGTCATTTACGGGTCCTGCTGACAGATCCTAATGATATATCGACCTTAGGAGGCTGGTTATTTATTTAATAGATGCCAGCCTCCAGAGGTGGATACTTCGAGGAGGTAGATATGGCTTATCCAAATATAACGGCAAGTCAATATAATCTACTCGACTTGATTTGGCAAGACGGTATAGGTTTTGCCTCGTCTAGGTGGGGTGGAGATGCCATCGACGGGATCTGGTCGCGCTACAGGATGTGGAAGGCATACTTTACAGGTACACATAGTGATTCTACACTTGAACATCGTGCCGCCGCTACATATAATGTAAAGGTGACGGCTACCGATAAAATTGGTGTTGCTCAGGTGCTTACGGGTGTAGCAAGTGGAGCGGGACTGTTAATCAGTGCTGCTTCTGGTGAGTTTACCTATACAGGTACAGGATACGATCCTCTTTATAGTGGTGTTGCAGTTGCTGGGAATATACATACTCCAGTTATTCGTGTTACTGCTCTAAAGAATAACGCAGGAGTCTTTATAGATCTTAGTCTATATACTCTTTCGTATACAACGACTAATTCTGGCAACTATGGATTCACATTGAATTCAGCAGTGGCAACTTCGCCCTCATGGACTGTATACTATGACTATCTATATAGACTAGAAAGCCCAGTAGAAAGCGGATGTTTCGTTATTCAGCAGAATCAAACTGCTGTCAATGCTGATAATAGCGCAACTGCCTGGACATCGATGTCAGCAACTGATATCATATACACCCTTGGTGTCAAGTCGTATTCGGGTAATTCTATAGACGGCTTTGATATGCAGTCCCTACCTGGAGGACTGAACTACGTAATTGTTTGGCGATACTAACGACCTGAGGTAGGACAATGCCCGGTTATGAATTAGAAGATACGATTATCCTCGCATCTGATCCTGAGCCGGGCGAATCTGGGGTAATACCAACGATTCAACCGAGGATTCAGTTCTCGGTTGATATGGACGCGAGTACACTCAATTCTAACAATATAAAGATGCTGACAGCCGAGGGTAGCCCCGTAACTGTCAGCATTTCTTATAGTGGCTCAAATCGCACGGCACATCTGACACCCAGCGCCCAGCTTTCAGCTAGTACAGAGTATATATTATGGGTCAAAGGTTCTGGCGCATTTCATTCTGGTGTCCTTAGTATATATGATAAGGGACTAGAATATGCCTGGTACTTAATCCCATTTAAGACATCTGCTTCGGGTATTGAATCGCCAACCTTGGTGATGCCTCCCGATTTAAGCGCCAACCCAGAGCCTCTTCATTTCGTTTGGAATGCTGTTGCTAGTGCTACATCCTATACCATACAAACGAGTCGCTACAATGACTTCTCGGCCATTTACTGGTCTTCTACAACTACCGCCACCAATATCGGTGCCGGAATAGATTTCACCGACGATGCTAATTACTACTGGAGAGTCAGGGCTACAAGTGGTTCCTTTGATAGTCTCTGGAGTTGGTATTGGCAATTTTATAATGGTGAATTTGGCTCTACTCCATCGAATCTATATGTAATTTCAGTGTCTCCCGAGAATGATTCTTGTAATCAGAATCCGAGTAGAATTGCCATACGATTCAACGCTATTCTTGATAGCGCCGCCGTCATTACTGATTGGTTGAAGGTGGATGGATATTCACTACTTGATTCAAATACAGATCATGGTAGCGTGTCGGGAAGAGTATGGGCGTCTGGTACATATCTTTACTTTAGTCCTTGGATATCCTCGTCTGCTTCTTTTAGTTCTACAGTTATTATTAGTGGTGTCAATTTCAGTTTCGGGTCACTAACATATGTTGATAGTGGCTCATATAGCTCGGCGTTTGATGCGCTGGCTACTATTTCTTGATAGTCTTCTTGGAGGGATTAAATGCCAACCGTCGTTTGGGTACAATATGATAACGTAGGTGATCCTAGCGCTACATTTACGACTCTCAACTGGGGAACATTAGCGGCCGGTTCTAGGCTTGGTGTCCAGGCCTGTTTTGTCGTAGATTCAGATATTATGTATCAAAGATTGTGGGTTAGTGATGCCACAACTGATAATAGCACGCCAGCTAGTTGGATTACTGGAACAAGTAATGCTTTTCGGGCGTCCATGTATGATTATGGATCTTCTAGTTGGTCTGGTGCACAAGTAGATATGAATACTTCTGCTACGACCGCCGATGCCAATATGTATTATCTGTCTAGTACTGATCCCGGTGCTGGTGCCCCAAATATAAATGGAGGTACACAGATAGATTCCGGCACAAACTGGTATCTGTTGCTGGGGATTTTCCCAACGGCAGATGTAGCAGTAGGAGCACACAGTGACGTTACCTACACGCTCTCCTTCTCCTATTCATAATCCTCACTGGGAAGTAACATTGAGAGGAGGAGACATCGTGTCTGAGTTGGATTGTCATTGGGATAATCTGGCTAAAGATGAGGTGGTCACTATACGATTAACGCTACCTTCTGGCCATTCATTGTCTATAGATATAGACGAAGATGAATGTCCACTACAATGGAAGAATGCTGAATCTTCAATTAATATCAGCACTGGATATACGTCTACAAGAGTTGTCTCTAGAGTTATAGGTAAGAAGCATGATGATGGTACTAAGGAATATTACGTTGTAGACGAAGAGACACTCGAACAGGAGTATGTAATCGAATGAGCGGATTCCTGGATAATCAACAGTATGTCATAACAGTAAGCGGAGATGTGGCATCGGCTGGAGGAGTACAACTTGGTACAGACCAGCAATTCTCCTTTGTATCAACGCTGGATCCATATATAGGCAATCCCCTTTTTGTTTATAATACCGTTATGGGATTTATACCAGGAATAACAGATATAGACATTTGTACTGAATTATTCCTACAGACGCATCGTCTCTGGAGCGTAGCGGCTTCCTTAGTTGATCCAATACTATCTGGTTCTTCTGTTTCTTTTCAAGGAGATGTTATATGTTATATTAATAACAGCGTTATAGCAAATCTCCTTCGTCGTGGATTCATTGCTACGATGGGCGGAGGGATAACTCTTGGTGATCTAAGTGTTAAGGAACCAAACTATAATAATATAGCTCCTTTGATTCGTGACTATGAACTTGCTGCCGAAATCTGTTGGATGAACCTCAACCTTGGTAGAAAGATACAGACGGTCATCAAGGGAGAAAATAGGGTTCTATCTCCTGGTGTTGGAGCAAGGCGTAGTTGGTCTCATGACGATTACCCCGATCAGAGGAAGTATCCTGGATATAGGAATTCCAATAAATGGAGATAAGTCCTCGCACAACACAGCCTGGATCTATAAAGTACTATTACGGACATTTGCCACGTAAATCTTTGGTACATTATAGTGATTCTTATGGTTCTACTCAATCGTATAGAATGCCCTATGTCGTGACCAATACGTATGGTGGCTATGCTATTGATGGAGATCATGGCATAATATGTAACAGTGGTACCAAGACATTTAGACATAACGATATGGTTGCCACTGTCACAGACTACTCTCCATATAATCTCCATCACATTGTCTATGTTGTATCTGGATCTGCATCATATGATTATACTGGTACACAAAAGGCCGGGGGAGTATGGATAGGTAGAGGATGGGATCACGGCTGGACAGATTTTTCGGCTACTGTTGTTTCTTCGGGAACAGTAGTTCGTGCCTTTCTTCTTGTTGATACTGTGTCGTCTAGTGGCGTTGAAGGAATATATAAATTATCTATAGGCGACGCCGCCGATTCGGGTCTATTAGATAGGTCTCTCATCTATAATTTTGATATGGCTCATTTTGTTAGCGATACAGGAACATATAGAGAGGGATCCGAGATATATGTTAGTCGCAATATGAGACACTTGATTCCTGTTAATAGCCTTGTCAGTAATCGTAGCGGTGCGGTTATCTTTCGTATTAGCGATGCATATACTCCTTTACAAAGAGGACACTTTAGTTCTACAGTAAAGCACGCAGAACTTCATATCTTCTATCTCCCTAACAGTGAGGCTATGTCCCATAGTATAGATAGGTATCCAGGTATTGTAGCCGACAATAGGATAATTAGATATACAATTGATATAGATCCTTCATCTATATCTTCAACAGCTACCGAGCTTTTTCCTATTGATAATAAGCTCACTCAGGACTTATTCAGCTCGACATTCTTTACCGATAGATGCCATGTTGGAAATCATTACGCTTCTCAGGATGGGCTGAGATATAGATATGTCTGGTGTAGAGATTATCATACTCTTGTCTGGCGCATCAAGTTTAGATTTGGGCAAAATAATTATATTAGCGAGAACGACTTCTTAATGGATTCCAATTATGGTAGCACTACTATTGGAAATCTCTTTAGCCGAGATAGTTATGACCTTGTTGGTCTAATTTCTGATACTATGGACTGGTCAGGAACAAGGCATCTGAATTATAGTGGTTCTATAGTTTCTGGAGCATTCAGGACACATATAGATATTATAGATACAAAGGATAATACAACCAATTATTATTTCGTTACCGAGAATATAAAAACGTATGCTGTCTACAAAATCTATGATGCCTATTCCATTTCGGGCGCGTGGTATTCTGGCCAGACCTGGATCAATAGCGGCTCTCGAGAGTTAGTCGAGAGTTATGTACCAAATTTTTATAGAGAGTATGGAATAGTATGATGCTACTAAAGAGAGCCGAACAAATATTAGAGAAATATGGATGGGACGTAGTTGTTCTTCGTCCTACCCAGAAGCTACAATGTAATTGTTGGAAAGAGATATATAGAGAGCCAGATAGTGGATGTAGTATTTGTTATGGTCTAGGATGGATACCTCACCTTAGCAAATGGAAGGCAAGATTTATGCCTATGGATGATAGTTCGTTTGGTTCCCCCGGCGTCTATTCTGTATGGTATCTTCCGAGAGATGCTCGCGTTGTGACTGGTGATATAATTATAGATGTAGAATGGGAACATGGATATGCTAAGGATATCACAGACAGATACAGAATAGATGCGTCCTATAATTATAAATATGCTTACAATGAAAGAATATATATCAAAACTGTATGTTCTAGACTTAAGATTGATGACTATCAAGAAGTAAATATCTTAGCAGCGATTAGGGCAAGATTACCAATCTAGATATGAACTTTAGTGCCATAACTTATATCATAGACCCCCAACACGAGATTTCAAGGGCAGATCCCTTTCGTGTTCTGGTTGCGTATTCTGGGGCAGCAGAATGCGAACCTATTTATGTTACAAGTTATAATGCTGCGTTTATGGAAGAGCCGCTAGACTTTAGCGATACCTTTTCTATGAGCGGAATAGTTGATTATCCGGTTATTACAAGGAGAAATATTACTGGCACTGTCTATTATCACACTACTGGAACGGCGTCTGCTACTATATTAGAACACTTTACTGGTACCGTATTTCCCACAATGGTGGCGACGGGACTTGATAGATGCGTATTCTGTGTCTTTCCTGACTGGGATCTTCTGAGCGAATATATAGAGGCAACAACTCCTATTATTGTTATCACTCCAGGGATATATTATTCTTCTCTGTCTGCTACAGAAATCTTACAAATGCACACTATTGCTAGGAATAACTCAACAATGTTCATAGCAGATGTCCAGAGCAGTACCAGATGGAACAATATAATTACTACTACTATATATCGAGGAAGTCCATATATAATGCTTGCCTCTGGTAAGTTGGCGCACGAGAGGCCATATATTAGACATCTAAATCAACCAAATACAACATTGCAAAGTTATCTCTCGGTTTCTGCGGCCTCAATTATGGCACAACTTAACGGTTCTGGTAATATAATTAATACGCATATTCCTTCTTATAGGAATGATTCCGAATACGAAGGAAGGGAATATAGCAATGCCCAGAAGAGACATTTACGATCGGCCGGTATAAATACGGTGCGGACTGGTCACCTCGTTAATGCCAATAGATCCGGGCAAACACTGTACTCGGCAGAGACTTTGTCTGATAATCTGGTTCTCCGTCGGGCCGATAATATATTGATAATCCATAAGTTTGTTAGAGAAATGGATAGGGCGTTTCGAGACCCCACCTACCTTGGCTTGTCTGGACTTCCTCGGTATGTCATCAAAGATGTCACGAGGATGTCGGCTGGGACGTCGAGCTATATTGACTTCAGCCTCCTCGGGAGGAATAAGCCTCTGCTCGGCTCGCCAATAAACATTCAGAACATTGTCAAGGTTACGAAAGCAGTTTTGGAGTCTTATCCATTATTAGACCAGAGTTTTTCTGTATCACAGGAATCTTTTGATACTGTGAAGATTGAGATTACCCTTAAATTCTATGGTAGTCTTGACTATATTACCATAACGTTCCAAGCGAGGTCATCGTGACGAATATCAGCGACTATACGTCTGGCTCAGAAATGCCGGACGGTCGGCTAACGTCTAAGAGGAGCTGTACGTATAAAGAATTCCAGACGATCCTACATTTCATAGCAGCTAAAGCAGGTAAAGCGATAGCTCCCGATTGGCCAAAATCTGGTTCTGATGTCAACAAATATGTGACATATCATGTTGTGCAGTCTATTCCCTATAAATCAGCTAAGCCTCGGATACTTTGGGAAGGTGCAATTCCTGAAGAGGGAGCAGCCGAGGTATGGTCAGATGATAGGATGTACACAGTACAGTTTAATTGTTGGGCATTGACCAATGCGGAAGCCGAGGATCTTGCTGAAGAGATTGAGCGCTTCATACTCCAATACGCAGGTATTTTCAAATCGTTTGGGGTACAGCAGTTGATTTTTAATCAGCGGCTTATAGATTCTAGCTTGAAGCCTCCTAATGAGAGGCTAATATCAAGATCCATACGCTTTGTCCTCATTATATCCAATATTTGGGTTAAGCGTATTCCTGTTCTTGATAAAGTAAAGGTTGATCTCGCCGCCGCTGATCTGATTGATGGCTCCATAGAACGTTTCGTTTAGGATGCACAATCTTTGGAGGATTAGATAATGACTGGATTAAATAAAAATGTAATTGGCGCAGAGGTTCATCTCAGAGAAGGGCAACTTATCCCTCCTCCGATAGTTCCCGATACCTCCAATATGCTAATTATCGGGACGTCTAACGATGGTCCCGTCAATTTCCCATTGCGTCTCCTTACATCGGAGAGAGGACAATTCGTCTTTGGACTTCCGAGCAATGCGCCTTTTAACTTAATGAGAGGTATGGTTCACGCCGGAATCGGCGGATGCAGAGATATGCACGCCGTTAGGATTACCGGCAAGTATGCTGAGACCTGCCTCATAGATTACGGTGGTAGTACCGATATTCTGACTGCTACTAATGCTTCTGGCACCTACATAGGTGATGGAATCTGGGGTGGTAGTACGACTCCTGATGCTACTGCTACTACTTTTCAGCTGGGCCGCGATTACTGGAATACTGGCGCGGTAGAATTCTACCAGGAAAGTGGGTCTTATTCACAAACCTGGACTGAGTATTCTGGCACTGCTGCGCTCGGCGCATACGAGTTCCAGTTCAATAGGAAGAATGGCTGGTTGAGGTTTGGCACTGCGCCAGATCCCTTGACTGGTACTTTGGGCATGACTACTGGGACCTATTGGCCTCATAGTATAGTTATGCGTTCTCTCTATGCCGGCAATAAGTACAATGGCTATAAGAGTGGGACCATAGAAGGTAATTCTATTAAGGTTATCTCTGCCTCTGGAACGAGGACTGGTACAATCTTAGTTGCTTCTCCGACCCGCTATAGCCTATATAATTTGACTATATACTACAACGCAACTGACACTGTTGCTGATGTGATTGAGACCGTCAATACTAGTAGGAATAACTCATTTATAGTCGCAACACTGGCCCGTCACCTGACAGCAGGAACAGAGACAATACAAATGGGTTGTACATATTCTGCCACAACCTATGACAATAGCGGTTTGACTGGTACATCTATCAGCCATTACGCTACTGGTTCATATGGTGTTCCGACATTCCAGGCTGGCGGATTGAATCTCTTACATTTTGCCGACGACGAAGAGTATTCGTTTGCTAATATTCCAATTAGTGACGAAGGACATACCGTCAATACATTCACTCTGGACATCTATAATCATCTCGAACCCCTGGCTACTGCTGCCAGTTATGGCATCTTGAAGACAGATCCAGGTGTTTATGATATGATTGAAGGTTATCCTGTTGAAATCATAGTGCCGTTCGGAATGCATGTAGATACTCCTCTTTCTGGTGTAACTACGGCATCCGCAACATCTATGAACTTCGCATCGCAGATGGCGCGCTATCTGTACAATGACAACCTTAATGGCTATATGAAGTGGGCTTTTATGGCTTACCAGCCTGCCACTGGTGCCATTGAGACATTGGCTGTGCAGAGATCATATGCTTCGTATCTCTCAGCACACGCACAGACTCTTAATATGTATACGACTGACACTGATGGTAGCACCATCGATGCTGGTCGATATCTGAAGATCTATGCGGGTCCTGACTTCGTATTGCCAGGTGCTAATATGAAAAGCGCATTTGATTCGCCAGAGGCTCTTTTGGCTGGGTATAACTCAGCAATAAGGCACTCTGTGGGTCTTACCGCTAAGGTGCTTCCTACGAGAGGCATACGCTTTAAGTTCGTGCCATCAACGATTAACTCATTGAACTCATTACACTTCTGTGTAGGAGATATAGATCCTGAGACCAGGAGAGTTATGATTAACCGCGACGATACCTTTGCTCAGGATATCGGAGTGGATCAGCCGTCAGATTGGACTATGGGAGCGTCTCTGCGTACAGGCATTGCTCTTGTTCAGACTATTCTGAAGAGATTGAAGCCAATGCGTGGTTATCCCCTTAATGATCACAATATTGAAGCTGCTAGGGCTACTGTAGAGGAAGTCCTGGTTGAAGAGAGGGATCATCCTCAGGGTGGTATTCGTGCGTACGAATTCACACTGAATGTTTCACCTCGAGACCAGATCCTTGGGGATATGACGATTTCTCTTACATATGTGCCTGCTGGCGAACTCCGTAGAATTAAGTTCACACTGGGGCTGACTGTTGGTCTATAGTAGCTAGGAGGTAAATTAATTTGGCACACGTACCTTATTCGCCTGAGAATGTTAGCGCATATGCAAAGACTTTCACGACTTTTGCTGGTGCGGATATTGTTGCCGTCTTTGGTAAAAGGATTATAGGCGAGATTCAGTCTATTACCTACAGCGTTAAGCGTGAAATAGCTCCTGTATTTGTGCTAGGCGATGCTAATCCTAAGTCTTTCTCTAGGGGTAAGCGTGGCATTGCTGGTTCGTTGGTTTTCACAATGTTCGATCGCGAGCCACTGATGTCTGAAATGGTCGGAGATTGGGGCAACAGCACTATTAGTACAGAGTACGGTCAGATTTGGACCGCACTCGGGAATCTGAATGAGGGTGCTCTTTCGGTAGGCGCCGACGTTACTTTATATAACAATCTTTCATATGCGGGGATTGATGCCTGGAATCAGCGGATGAATGTAGATATCGCTAATGATGCTTACAAGTCCGACTTCTATGGCACAAAGAGTGGTTTTGGGCCAGGTGGTTTGTTATATGCCGACCAGATTTTGCC
>Ga0180007_10001047_pt1 | contig 40031 bp, 42 predicted proteins | sample MM_PC_MetaG_FD_121122 | JGI IMG/M metagenome (GOLD analysis project Ga0180007, IMG submission 121122) | Groundwater microbial communities from the Aspo Hard Rock Laboratory (HRL) deep subsurface site, Sweden - MM_PC_MetaG | ecosystem: Environmental > Aquatic > Deep subsurface > Groundwater... | reverse complement strand
TACGAAAGAAGCCCAAGAAAAGCATGCCGAAATGATGAAAAAACTTGAGGAGTTTCTGGTTGGCAAATCCGAAGTCGCCAATGACGAGGTGCAAAACTACCTCGGCATCTCCGATGCCTCGGCGGAAAGATATCTTGACGAGCTCGAATCCCAAGGCAAGCTCACCCAAATCGGCAAAACCGGCGCCAAAACCCATTATCAGATTAAATAAGGTATGATAGGACAGAACGCCTCACCGTTACCCTCCGCTGAGGCGTTGCCCTAAACCCCCATGTTACACCTTGGAAGTGTAACAATATAGGCAGGTCTATTTTACTAAGGACCCAAAGGGGACGGTTCTCTTTTACTCCTACAATTTGTTAAAATTTATCAAATTTTAAAATCGTTTTGAGCTCATCTTGCAAAACTTTACTTTTTAAATAAGAGCAGATATAATTACTCATAGCAAAACACGAAAAGGAGAAGCGCTGATGTTTCGGAAGATGCTGTTGGTGTTATTGCTTTTCGCATCAAGCACCTTAAATTCCAACGCAACTGAGCTAAAACTTGCTTTTGTTGGCGACATCTTGCTTGCTCGCCAAGTTGGCAGAAATATCGTTTCCTCGGGGACAGATTATCCATTGGCGAAAGTAGCGCCGATTCTCAAAAGTGCCGATATTGCTTTTGGCAATTTCGAATGCACCCTCTCTGGCCAGCATATCACCGGTTCAAACAAGCAGCTTGTCTTTCGCGCGCCAGCCAAATTTGCCGCAGCGGTAGCATCCGGCGGAATTGACATTGTTAGCTTGGCAAATAATCACTTATTAGATGCAGGACGCAACGGCATTATTTCAACTATCAAAAGTTTGGAGTCGGCGGGAATAAAAACCGTGGGCGCGGGACGAAATCTTAGCGAGGCCTATACTTACCGGATTATCGTTACGAAAGAGGTCAAAGTCGGTTTTTTGGCTTTTACGGATATTGCCAATATCGGACTAGCTAAGGCCAAGGCATTACCAAATCGTCCCGGAGTGGCCATTGCCAGTAATCTGGATCATCTCAAAGATTGTATCACTTCAGCCAAAAAACGATGCGATTTGCTGGTAGTTTCCTTCCACTTTGGTAATGAATACCAGAAACAGCCATCAAAACGTCAACGATTGTTGGCTCATTTCGCGCTTTCAAGCGGTGCTGATATCATCATCGGTCATCATCCACATGTCTTACAGCCAGTCGTCCAGCTCAATGGCAAAACCATCGCTTATTCGTTAGGCAATTTCGTCTTTGACAACCACCGACCGAGCCGGGCTCGCACAGAAATCCTAATTGTCAATTATGATACCATAACACGCCGCCAAACGATCCAAATAATTCCTTGCTACATTCGTCACTGCCAGCCGCAGTTGCTTGCCCGCTTTTAGAGCGGGTTTTTTGGACCCAAAGGGAACCCCAAGGGGGACGGTTCTCTTTTGACCTGACGATTTGCTAAAAAAGATTTCAAATAAAAATCATATAGGATCAGCAAACCTGGGGCAGGCAAGAACCGGAATAAGGTAGAACGCCTCACCGCTATCTTCCGTTGAGGCGTTGTATCCAGTATGTCTCAAAATCTCCTAGACGACATATGCGAATATCGTTATTGAGTACTTTTAATGGCCTTTTTGACCGCTTTGGGCTTTTTGGATTTTGCAACCGGGGATTTAACCGCTGGTTTTTCCGCCAGTTTTCCAAGTTCGGCTAAAATTTTCTGGGATAAAATTACTTTTTGAAATTTAAATTTTTTAGAAATTTTGCCTAAAATTTTAACTGGTTTTTTAGAATCCTTAATTAATCCTTTTTCTTGCAGAGTTTTCAAATTAACTAACTCACCTTCTTTAAAGACCTTTTCAATTTTTGCCATATCCAAAACCAACGGTCTTATCTTTGACGACTTAAAACCTTTCATTTTAGGCAATCTCTGAACTAAAGGCGTTTGTCCGCCTTCAAAGCGACGGGGAATATTATAACCCGAACGGGATTTCTGACCTTTGGTGCCTCGACCGGCGGTTTTGCCTTTGCCCGAACCAATCCCCCGACCTAATCTTTTTTTCTTTGCATTTAAATGGATTTTTGTTAATTTCATTTACTTTCCTTAGTCAAAACTTTAAAGGCCTCAAAGGTCGCTTTGCTGTTATTAATTTTATTGGCTGTTCCTAAAATTTTAGCCACAATATCTTTAATGCCGGCTAATTTGCAAATAACGCGGATGGCCCCACCGGCCACAATTGAAGTACCCGGTTTAGCCGGTTTTAAAATAATATGAGCCGAGCCCAAAGATAGCTCAATTTTGTGGGGAATTGTTCCTTTCCTAATCGGCACATCAATTAAATTTTTCTTGGCCACGCGAGTGGCTTTTTCCACCGCATTTACCACCTCAGCCGCTTTGCCAATCCCCATTCCCACCCTGCCTGATTTATTACCAAGTATAACTAAAGCGCGAAACCGAATTCTCTTTCCGCCGCGAACCGTCCGGGCAACCCGATCTACCTGCAGTACTTTTTTTTCAAATTCCCCCTCATCTTTCTTAATGATTTTTCCCTTTTCCATTTAAAACTCCAATCCGGCTTTTCTTAAAGCTTCTGCCAGTTGTTTTACTTTACCGTGATAAAGATATCCGCTCCGGTCAAAAACTATTTTCTTAATTTTTTTACTTTGCAGGTCTTGGGCAAGTTTTCCGGCCGGATCTTTGTCTTTCAAGGTAGAAGCTGAAGCCAAAGTTATACCTTTTTTATCATCAATCGCTTGGAGATAGATATTTTTATTGGAACGAAAAACCGCCACTCTGGGAATACTACCAGTACCAATTATTTTGGCTCTAATTCTTTTTTTTCTTTTTAAACGTAAAATATTTTTTGTCATTTTTACTCTTCTATTTCCCGGAGGGACCGCCCATGGCTGCTTTGGCTGTTTTACCGGCTTTGCGGCGGACTATCTCATCAATATATTTGATTCCTTTACCTTTGTACGGCTCAACCGGCCGAAAGGCACGAATTTCCGCCGCCGCCTGACCCACTTTTTGGCGATCAATGCCGGAAACGGTAATGACATTTTTTTCAACCTTAATTTCAATGCCCGAAGGTACCGTATACTCTACTGGGTGAGAAAAACCCACCTGCAAAGTAAGTTTTGGACCCGAAATTTCGGCCTTGTAACCCACGCCTTTAAAGTCAAGCTTTTTGGTAAAACCAACGGTCACTCCTTCAACCATATTGGCAATTAATTTGCGATAAAGCCCATGTAAAGATTTGGCTTTTTTGTCATCACCTAAACGTTCAACGAAAAGCGCATCGCCTTCTCGCTTTAAAGTAATTTTTGAAGGCAATTCCAAGTTGAGCTCGCCTTTTGGACCAACGGTTTTGACTTGATTGCCACTTTGCTCCAATCGAACTTCTGGTTTTAAAATAATTTTTCTTTTTCCTATATTTGACATAATTTACCTTATTTCAGCTAAAATCTCACCCCCTAAACCTTTTTTGCGTGCTTCCTCTCCTTCCAAAATTCCTTCGGAAGTAGAAACAATCACTAAAGCGGCTGGCTTCTGCGGTCGGGGAATTTTTGAAAACGAGGTGTAAACTCGGCGGCCGGGACGACTCACCCGGTGGATAACACCCGAATATTCTTGGGAAAGATTAATTTGAATTTGTCGGCCCGTAAATTTCTTTCTACTCTTGACATCTTTCTCAATCAAACGAAAATCAGCAACTTGTTTTCTTGCTTTTAAAACTTTCAAAATAGCTATTTTAACTTTTGAATAAGGCACGACCAAAGAATCTTTCCCAACATTTTGGGCGTTTCTAATTTGTGAAAACATTTCGGCAATTGGATCCATTTTTACCTCTTTACCCCGCCCCAATAATCTATTGGGTGCGTGGGTTTACCAAGACGATTTAGTAACTCCGGGAATCTGACCGATACTCGCTAATTCCCGAAAGCAAATCCGGCATAAGCCGAATTTTCGCAAATATCCCCGGCGACGACCACAACGGAAACAGCGACGGACGATTCTGGTAGAAAATTTTGGTTTTCTTTTTGCTCTTTCAATTTGTGAAACTTTTGCCATTATTTCCTCTCAATGATCCCCTTTAAATCCCCTTTTTTAAATGGGAAACCCACGGCTTCTAAAAGGGCCTTTCCCTCATGCGGGCCTTTAGCAGTGGTGGTGATACTAACCGAAAGTCCATGCAGAGTTTCTGATTTGTCTGGAGAAATTTCAGGAAAAACAATCTGCTCCGTAAGGCCTAAATTGAAATTTCCATTTCTGTCAAATCCTTTCGCGGCTAATCCGCGAAAGTCACGCATGCGCGGAAGAACGATATGGGCCAATTTGTAAATAAAATCATACATCCGCTCACCCCGGAGCGTCACCACCATCCCCACTTCATCTCCTTGACGAATTTTAAAGCCGGAAATAGCTTTACTCGCCCGGGTGATTTTGGGTTTCAAAGATGTGATAGCCGCCAAGTTCTCCTGGACCGCTTCTTTAAGTTTAGGATTAACTTTGGCACCACCAATACCTACATTAACAACAACTTTAACAAAACGAGGAATAGCCAGCTTATTTTTCAACTGAAGTTTTTCTTGTAATTCTGTCACTAATTCTTTTTGGAAAAAATCTTTAATTGTAGACATAACTAATCTAAACCTTCCTGACACTTTCGGCAGATGCGGGTTTTTTTCTTTTCGGTCCCGCCTTGGCTCGGCGAGACAGGTAGTTTATAAGATACTTTTGATGGTTGACTGCAGTGGGAGCAGACCAAAACAGCATTGGAGGCATCAATGGGGACAACTTTGTTTATAATGCCGCCGTGAGGATTTTTACGGGAGGGTTTCAAATGAAGTTTTGCCAGATTGACGCCGGCAACCAAAATTTTTCCTTCCTTTGGTAAAACCTTTTCGATCACCCCGCGTTTGCCTCGATCCTTGCCACTAATAATTAAAACCGTATCGCCTTTCTTTAATCTCATAATACCTCCGTGGCCATCGAAACTATCCGTGAATACCCCTGGTCTCTCAATTCGCGCGCCACTGGTCCAAAAATACGACTACCGCGAGGCAAACCATCAGGATTAATTAAAACAACCGCATTATCGTCAAAACGGATGACGGTGCCATCTTTTCTTTGAAACGGCTTTTTTTGACGAATAATAACGCCTTTAACCACTTCTTTCTTTTTGACAGTGCTCCCTGGAGTAACAACTTTTACCGAACCAATCACAAGATCACCCAGCTGGGCTGACTTAGGTTTGCCTCTGCCCCCAATACGAATACACATAATTTCTCTGGCGCCGGTATTATCGACGACTTTTAACCGTGAATAAGGTTGAATCATTTTATTTCCTTAATAACTTTCCATGCCTTCTTTTTACTGATTGGTCGCGTCTCTTCAATCGTCACCTTGTCGCCCTTTTTGACTTCTACATCCGAATGAACAAGAAATTTACGGATTCTCTTATAGCGTTTTCCATAAACAGGATGAAGCTTAACTGTCGTCACTTCCACCGAAAGCGTGCGGTCTTTAGTGTCTCTAAGAGCTATACCACTTAGCTTTTTAATCTTTTTTATCTTACTTTCTGGCTTTTTCTGATCCATTGATACCTTTCTTTAATTCCTCTAAGCGAAATAATTCTTCTTGTGATTTTTCCGTCATAATCGTCCAAAGACGGGCAATTCTTTTGCGTAATTTGGTTATTTGGTGAAAATTTTTAACTTTACCAAAACTCCTGCCTAAACGAAGCTCGGTTAACTTTTGGCGCGATGTTAAAAGATCTTTGAGCAATGCTTTTTTGTCTTTGCCTCTTAATTCTTGAATTTCTAGGGTTTTTTTCATCTTATTCTTCCTTTTTGATAAATTTAGTGGCTATGCCCAATTTATGAGCCGCCAATCTCAAGGCCTCGCGGGCAACCGGTTCTTCCACTGCACCCATCTCAAAAAGAATCCTTCCGGGTAAAACCACGGCAACAAAATGATCTAAACTGCCTTTGCCCCCGCCCATGCCGGTTTCCGCCGGACTTTTGGTAACGGGTTTATCGGGAAAAATTCTAATCCAAACTTTCCCCCCTCGATGGATGTAATGGGTGATGGCGCGGCGGGCCGATTCAATCTGACGAGCCGTGACCCAACCTCGCCCTAAGGCCTTAAGACCAAAACTGCCAAAAGACAGCTTCTGGCCCCTCGAAGAGATGCCTTTCATTTTGCCTCTGGCTACTTTTCTATGTTTTAACTTTCGGGGAACAAGCATTATTACTCCTCGGTAACCTTCTCACCTTTATAAATCCAAACTTTGACGCCAACAACTCCATAGGTAGTTAAGGCATCCACTTTAGCAAAATCAATCTCTGAGCGCAATCGTCCCAATGGAACCGAGCCAATGCCATAATGCTCACGACGGCCAATTTCCGCTCCGTTCAAACGACCGGCTACCCCCACTCTCACACCTTTGGCTTTGGCCTCCATCACTTTGGTCATTGCCTGCTTAATCGCTCGTTTATAAGCAATTCTTTTTTCAATCTGATAAGCAATATTTTGAGCCACGAGTTCCGCCGAAAGATTGGGATTTCTTACTTCCATAATTTCAATTTCGATCTTTTTTGCCGGACCGCCAGTGCGCGGGTTACGCAAAGTAGAACAGTTCCGTACCAGATAAACTTTAAGCTCATTAATCCCCTGACCAGACCTGCCAATTAAAATACCCGGTTTAGAAGTATAGACAATCACTTTAACGGAATCTTGATCTCGGACAATTTCTACCAGCGCTACGCCGGCAGTTTTGCCAAAACGACGACTTAAGATCTGGCGAATCTCAATGTCACTAGAAAGATTGCGACTAAAATTCTTACTCGAAAACCATTTTGACTGCCAATTTTTGGTAATCCCCAGACGAAAACTAATTGGGTTAACTTTGTGACCCATGTTACTACTTCCTTAAAACTACCGTTAAATGCGACATTCGTTTTAAAATCGGGGTGGCTCGACCCTGATGAACAATACGACGACGCTTTAGCTTCGGTCCTTCGTTGACCAAAATTCGCCAAACCGTCAACTCCTCTCCTTCTATATTCTTATCTTTTGCCTGAGCCATTCCTTGTTTTAAAGTTAGCTCCAAAGGTTTTGCCGCCGCCAGATGAGAAAATCTTAAAACGCCTAACGCAGCCAGAAGTTTTTTACCCTTAATCAAAGAGGCGGCAAAACGCATTTTATCAGGCGTGGTACGAATAAATCGTCTTTTGGCCATAATTTCAGGATTTGAGATTGTTTGAGTTTTTTCAGACATTATTTTTCCTTTGATTACTTTTTGGGCTCTTCACTAGTTTTAGCTACTTCTTTTTGCGCCACTGATTTTTCTTCCTCGCGAGCTATCCGACCGCCATGTCTGATAAATTTGCGAGTGGGAGAAAACTCTCCTAATTTATGACCCACCATGTCTTCCACAATTAAAACAGGGATATGCTGACGGCCATCATGCACTCCAATGGTAAAACCCACCATTTCAGGAGAAATGGTGGACATCCTGGCCCAGGTTTTAATCACCGAATTATCGCCTATTTTAAGATTTTGAATTTTTTCCAGTAACTTCTCGTCCACATACGGACCCTTTTTTGACGACCGACTCATTTCTTTCTCCTTTGAATAATCATTCTCGCTGAATATTTATTCTTCTTGCGCGTTAAAACCCCACGAGCTGGCTTGCCCCAAGGAGTTTTGGGATACTTAAGACCAATCGGATTAACTCCTTCACCTCCACCGTGAGGATGGGCGGCCGGATGCATCGCCTTCCCGCGAACGGTCGGTCTAATTCCCATATGGCGCATTCTTCCTGCTTTACCAATTCTTTGAGCCGAGTGAGTGGGATTAGACACCTGACCGACAGAGGCAAAACATTCCTTGTTAATCTTGCGGATTTCACCAGAAGGCATTTTCAAATGAACAAAATTACCCTCTTTAGCCACAATGGAAGTCGCAGCACCGGCTGAACGCACTAATTTTCCCCCTTGACCGGGATAAATTTCCACATCAAAAATACTCAAACCATTGGGAATATTCTTCAATTTCAAACGATTGCCTTTTTGAATTTCGGTCCGCTCCCCGGCTACCACCATATCTCCCACCTTAACACCATCCCAAGCTAAAAGATAGGCCGGAGTTTTATCTTTGAAACTCGCTAAAACAATAAAGGCGCTGCGGTTGGGGTCATATTCAATTTGTTCTATTTTAGCCGGCATATCTATTTTTTTATCTAAAGAAAAAATCTGGCGGAATTTGCGCTTGGCGCCGCCCCCTTTATGACGAACACTGATTTGCCCGGTTTGATCTCGACCCACGGCTCTCTTAAAACCTGAAGTTAACTTCTTTTTGGGCTTGCGGGTGGTTAACACTGAAAAATCCACCACCGTCATCTTGCGCAGACCGGAGGTAGTAGGTTTATATTGTTTAAGTTGTTTAAGTTGATTTTTCATTTATTTTTTCTCTTCAAAACCAGGGATTTTATGACCCTTTTTTAAAGTAACAATGGCCTTTTTCCAACCTTTGATGGTGGCCGGGTAGCGCCCTTTGACCAACTTTTTTTCCGCTGGCACCTTGATAATTCTTACCCTTTCAACTTTAACTTTATACATTTCTGAAATGGCCTGAGCAACTGTTGCTTTATTGGCCTCTTGGGCAACTTTGAAAGTATAACATCCTTTGGCCACCCCTGACATTGCCTTTTCGGTAATAATAGGCGCATAAAGAATTTCTCTCATTTTTTTCCTTTCACCACGGCTGAAGTGACAGTCAAAGATTTCTCTATACTCTTGATTCCTTCTTTGTCAGTTAAAACATAATCGCAATTCAACAAATCTAAAACGTTTAAATTATTGATTTGTCTGACTTTAATATAAGCCAAGTTGGCCACTGATAACTCCAAATTTACATTGGTTTGACTTAAAATGATGAGAATTTTTCCTTCTTCAAGCGGCAATTTCTCCAAAAAATCCTGAATCTGAGAAGTAGCAATTTTGGGAAAATTAAAATCGGAGACAACAATTAATTTATTATTTTTTATTTTTCCCGAAAAAGCCATCCTCAAAGCCTTTTTTACCATTTTACGATTAATCCTTTGACTGAAATTTCTATCTTTGCGCGGACCAAAAGTAATACCCCCGCCAATCCACAACGGCGAGCGATTTGAGCCCGCTCTGGCCCGACCAGTTCCTTTTTGACGAAAGGGTTTGCGCCCACCGCCCCGTACTTCTCCCCGAGTTTTAGTCGAGGCGATTGGGCCTCGACGATTAGCTAAAAGCCTCAATCGGGCTTGAGATAGAAGTTGAGGATCTCCCGTACTTTCAAAAACTCCGGATGGGAACTCCATGGTGTCGATTTTGCCTGATTTTGAATAAACCTTAACTTTCATTTTTATTCCTTAAGACTCCAAACTAAAACTTGGGAAAAACGCGGACCAGGGATGCCTCCTTTTATTAACATTTCCCCATTATCTTTATTCATCATAATAATTTCCAAATTCTTCAGGGTAGATTTCTGAAATCCCAAGCGGCCGGCCATTCTTTTTCCTTTAAATACCCTTTGGGCGTCAGTGGCACCGATTGACCCCGGCCGGCGATAATTATCACTGCCGTGGGTCTTCGGTCCCAGATGAAAATGATGACGTTTAACGGTGCCGCTGAAACCCCGGCCCTTGCCCACACCCGTGACATTAACTTTTTCTCCCTCTTTAAAAATATCAAGCGTTATCTCATCTCCCACTTTCCACTCTTTATCTGTTTTAACCTCATAAAGATTTCTTGCCTTCAAATCAATCTTTTTTAAAATTCCCTTTTCCGGCTGATTTAATTTTCTTTTGGCACCTGCGGCCACTTGAATCGCCCGATAGCCATCATGCGCCGGCGTTTTGATAAAATTGACAACATTTTTTCCAAATTTTACCAAAGTAACCGGAATTTGACGGCCGGTCTCATCAAAAATTCTTGTCATCATTAATTTCTTACCTAAAATTGCTTTCATTTTTTTACATCTAAAAACTTTTCATCCGGAAACATCCTGATCCGCCAGCTGGCGGACTTTTCGGGATATTATCCTGATTTCTTGGAAATATACTTAAATCTATATTTTCAGCGAGCCAATGCCACTCGTGGCATTGGCGAGCTTTATCTTTCTACGTCTTTATTTCAATATCCACGCCCGCCGGTAAATCCAAACTCATTAACGAATCAATTGTTTTGGATGAAGGATCCAAAACATCAATTAGGCGTTTATGAATCCTCATCTCAAACTGTTCCCGGGCGTCTTTATGCACAAAAGGCGATTTTAAAACAGTGATTTTATTTTTTTCTGTTGGCAGAGGAATAGGCCCAACTACCACTGCCCCGGTTCTTTCGGCCGTCTCAATAATTTTCCGCGACGATTTATCAATAATGCGGTGGTCATAGGCCTTAAGCCGAATTCTAATCTTTTGTTTATGTTCTGCCTTTGGCTTACTTTGCATTTTTGCCAACTCGAAATTTTACTTTAATACTTTAATTTTTTACTTAATAATCTTGGTGACAATGCCGGCTCCTACGGTTTTACCACCCTCACGGATAGCAAAACGCATTCCTTCCTCCATAGCCACACTTTGCAAAAGCTTTACTTTGAATTTAACGGTATCGCCGGGCATGACCATTTCAGTATCCGCCGGCAATTCCACTTCGCCGGTGACATCGGTCGTACGAATATAAAACTGGGGCTTATAACCTTTAAAGAACGGGGTATGACGACCGCCTTCTTCCTTGCTTAAGACATAAACTTCACTTTCAAATTCCGTATGAGGCGTAATCGAGCCAGGGCGGGCCAAAACTTGACCACGTTCAATATCTTCTCTTTCCACTCCCCGGAGCAAAGCGCCGATATTATCACCGGCGATTCCTTCGTCTAACTGTTTCTTAAACATTTCTACCCCGGTAACGGTCACTTTCTTGGTGGGTTTCAGTCCCACAATTTCAATTTCTTCATTAACTTTGACTTTACCGCGTTCAATCCGGCCAGTGGCCACTGTTCCTCGTCCTTTAATTGAGAAAACATCTTCAACCGCCATCAAGAACGGCTTATCCACTTCTCGTTTTGGTTCGGGAATAGCGGTATCTAGGGCATTTAGTAATTCATCAATAGATTTTTCTGCCTCCGCGTCACCCTCCAAGGCCTTTAAGGCCGAACCCTTAATAATAGGCACTTCATCGCCAGGAAATTCGTACTTCTTTAAAAGATCCCGAATTTCCATTTCCACTAATTCCAAAAGTTCTTTATCAGTCACTTGGTCAACCTTGTTAAGATAAACCACAATGTTAGGCACGCCGACTTGACGAGCCAAAAGAATATGCTCCCGAGTTTGCGGCATCGGACCATCAGCGGCCGATACCACCAGGATTGCTCCATCCATCTGGGCAGCACCGGTAATCATATTTTTGACATAATCGGCGTGACCCGGACAGTCAACATGAGCATAATGACGCTTTTCTGTCTCATACTCAACATGACAGGTCGCAATCGTAATACCCCGTTCTTTTTCTTCCGGCGCATTATCAATCTGGTCAACGGTGCGTGGCTGAGCTAAACCTTTTTTCCCCTGGACTTTTAAAATTGCCGCGGTTAAAGTTGTTTTCCCGTGGTCAACATGACCAATTGTCCCCACATTAACATGAGGTTTTTTTCTTTCAAATTTTTCTGCAGCCATTTTGCTCCTTCGTCAATTAATGCTTTTAATATTTAAATATACCTTAAAATCTAAATTATGTCAAGCCTTCGACTTCGCTCAGGTTGACACTGAGCTTGTCGAAGTGTCAACAGTTTAACTTAACTATACCTAAAAAACTACCCCTCGTGTCTATTTTATCAAATTATTATATTCTGGTCAAGCCCCCCTAATCCGCTTAAGATCTTGGCTTTTTGTCTAACTCCAAATAAGTCAAAGTAAAAATCGCCGAATAAAAGGAGCTGACAATACCGTTTAAAATAAGGAAAAATGACACTAAGGCCAAACCCGATAGACCAGCATAAATCCAACACGCCCAATGGGAAGCTAAATAAATAGCAAAACCAATGGCAAAAAGAAGACCACCCACAAAAAGCATAATCAGCAGCAACCCAATGGCTACGCCAATGCCGATGGCTAAAACCAATAAATACATCACCACTATTTCTTTCCAATTCTCCTTGAAAAATAACAAAGACTCGCCAATTGCTCTCCAAGATCCCCGCTGGCCCAAAATAGCCAGACGTAAAATATAGGGCTGAACCAAACCTAAATAAATCCAGCAAACTAAATCAGCCAAAAAAATAAGCACACCATAAATAATCGCTAAGGCATAAATTTTTGCTAAAACCAGAAGTATAACGGGCAAAGCTAAAATCGCTAAGGATGTTAAAACAATTAAACCAATCAGAAGGCCCACGGCCAAAACTTTCCAAAACTTATGCCAACCAAAGACAAGGCCCGTTCTAAAGTTATTTTCCTCATTATTGCTGATGGCGCGCACCGAGCCCAAAAGAGCCCCTTGGGAAATAAGGGAAAAAACAAACCACAAAAGACCTAAAAGTAAAATTAGACCGATGATGGCAAAAATTATCCCCCAATAATGATCAATAAAGGTTTCAAAATTGAAGCGGTTAAAGAAATTTTCAATTTTGCCCTCATCAAAGCTACTCGAAGTACTGGGCATGCTGAAATTCCAACCTCCACCGATTGCGCCGCCCGCCAATATCCCAAAAATCCAAAGATATTTGCGTCTTGAAGCAATCTCGTAGGCCTTTTTAATTATCCCCAAATAGTCCATAATTGACTCTACTTTTATTAAAACTGCTTTTACTATTTATAGTATAAATCACAATACAAATAAATTCTATACCACAAAATACGCTTCAGCGTAAAATGTGGTATAAATACTTCTCTTTCAATAACGAAATTCTCTTTACTTTTTCTTCCCCTCAATAATCTTCTGCGCAATATGTGCCGGCACCTCGGCGTAGTGGTTAAATTCCATCGTATAGGAAGCCCGGCCTTGAGTCATGGAACGTAAAGTGGTGGCATAACCAAACATTTCCGCCAAAGGTACCATGACATCAATCACTTTAGATTTAGCCCGATCAAACATCTTTTCAATATGGCACCGCTTGGAATTTAAGTCCCCCAAAACATCACCCATAAATTCTTCGGGCGTGATGGCCTCAACTTTCATAATCGGTTCCAAAAAAACAGGGCTAGCTTTTCTCACGCCATCCTGCAAAGCCATAGAGCCAGCAATCTGAAAAGCGAGTTCTGAAGAGTCAACCTCGTGAAACGAGCCATCATATAAAGTTACCGCCAAGTCCACTAAAGGGTACCCCGCCATCACCCCTCTGGACATCGCCTCCTTGACTCCTTTCTCTACTGCCGGAATAAACTCTCGGGGGATAGTTCCGCCGACAATTTTATCAATAAATTCAAAACCTTCGCCCCGTTCTTTCGGTGCCAATTCCAACCAAACATGTCCATATTGTCCCCGGCCACCGGTTTGACGAATATACTTTCCTTCCTGACGGACGGTCTCCTTAACCGTTTCTTTATACGCCACCTGAGGTGCACCAACATTGGCTTCCACCTTAAATTCCCGCTTCATCCGATCAACAATAATTTCCAAATGCAACTCGCCCATACCGGAAATGATAGTCTGGCCTGTTTCGATATCGCTCTTAACCCGAAAAGTAGGATCTTCTTGGACAAGACGGCCCAAAGCAATGCCCATTTTTTCCTGGTCTGCTTTGGTTTTGGGTTCAATCGCCACCGAAATAACTGGGTCAGGGAAAGAAATTGATTCCAAAATTATGGGATCCTTATCATCACAAATCGTATCGCCAGTGACTGTGTCTTTAAGTCCAACGGCGGCGGCAATTTCACCGGAAAAAACCTCTCGGACTTCTTCGCGGTGATTGGCGTGAAGCCGGACCATCCGGCCAACCCGTTCTTTCTTATCTTTGGTTGAATTCAAAACATAAGAACCGGCTTTCAAAACTCCGGAATAAACACGAATAAAAGTCAGGGTCCCCACAAATGGATCAGCGGCCACCTTAAAAGCCAAGGCGGCAAAGGGTGCCTCATCGGTAGCATGACGCTCAACTTCTTCTTCGGTTCCTGGTTTTGTACCCATAACCGGAGGAATATCCAGCGGTGAAGGTAGATATTCCACGACTGCATCCAACATCGACTGAACGCCCTTATTTTTGAGAGCCGAACCACAAAAAACCGGCACAAGTTTATTGACAATGGTGGCTTTTCGTAATACTAGTTTTAGCTCTTCGTAAGTTGGTTCCTTACCCTCTAAATATTTCTCTAAAAGAGCATCATCCTGCTCGCTAACTTTTTCAATAAGGACCTGACGAAATTTTTTTGCCTCTTCTAGGAGTTCCGCAGAAATTTCTTTTTCCTGAACATCTTGACCTTTATCACCCATAAAAACAAATGATTTCATCTTTAATAAATCAATGACTTCCGTAAATTTTTCCTCTACGCCATTGGGGATTTGAATTACCACTGCATCATTGGTTAACCTCTCTTTGATCGATTCAAAAGAACGATTAAAATCAGCACCCATTCGGTCTAATTTGTTAATAAAGCAAATCCGCGGCACGCCAAATTTATCGGCTTGATGCCAGACGGTTTCGGATTGGGGCTCAACTCCGGCCACACCGTCAAAAACCACCACTGCCCCGTCCAGCACCCGCAAGGAGCGCTGAACTTCGGCTGTAAAATCAATATGACCAGGAGTATCAATAATATTTAAACGAAATTTTTTATCTGGATTATCCCGAGCCGCCCAAAAGCAGGTAGTGGCGGCCGAAGTAATAGTAATCCCCCGTTCTCTCTCTTGCGCCATCCAGTCCATGACCGCTTCGCCTTCGTGGACTTCGCCGATTTTATAAGTTTTTCCGGTATAATATAAAACCCGCTCAGTTACGGTCGTTTTACCAGCGTCAATATGAGCTATTATCCCGAAGTTGCGAGTTTTCTCTAAACTATATTCTCTGGCCATAATAGAAAAAAATGACCCCCTCATTTAGTATTATAACTTAAGGTGCCATAGCCGTCAATCTTAAAAATACGTCTATCATCAAACTAAATACCACCCTAAATTCTAGAGTGGCATTTAGCAAGGATCCTTAAGAAAACCCCTATTTAGCCGGCAAGGTGCCCTTTTTGCGTCCGATGATTAAGTACAGAATTGGACCGACCCAATAGAGCAAGACGATGAGGATAATCCAGAGCGTCTTGTCATTGGGATTTTGGAAGTTACGGCGGATACAATCAATCAGAGTCCAGATAAAGAGAATCACCCCGCCCAACCAGAAAATAATCCAGAGGATAGTGATGATGACAGCTACTCCCGCAAAGGCAGTGCCAGTGGCGACGGTAGCGGCATCATTGGCGCCATAATCCATTTTACCTCCTTCTTTTTTTTGACCTTTAATTATATTCTTACATAGACCTAATCTATTGTCAATACAATCTAATGTCTAAAACCGAGCGTAGTGTGCGAACGCCTTGTTCGCTTCGGCCATCTTATGTATATTTTCTTTTTGCTTAATCGCCACGCCGGTATTTTGAAAAGCCGCTAAAATTTCTTCGGACAAAATTTTATCAAAGGTAGCACCTTGACGGGAACGGCTGGCCTTAATAAGCCAACGCATGGCCAGCGTTTCGCGCCGTGCTGCACTGACTTCGGTGGGCACTTGGTAGGTGGCTCCACCAATCCGGCGGGGACGCACCTCCAAAAGCGGAGAAGTGTTTTTAATCGCGCCTTCAAAAACTTCCAACGGCTCTTTGCCCGTTTTCTCTTTTAAAATATCCAAGGCCCTATAAACTAATTTGCGGGCAGTTTCTTTCTGTCCCCGAAGCATAATTTTATTAATAAATTTTTCCACTGTCACCGAATGATATTTGGGGTCAGGATTAAGTTTTCTCTTCCGAATCTTCTTTCCGCGCATTATTTACCTTTCTTAGTACCATATTTAGAACGGCCTTGCTTACGATTTTCTACGCCGGCAGTATCAAACTTCCCTCGAACCACATGGTATCGGACACCAGGAAGATCTTTTACCCGACCACCGCGAATCAAAACCACTGAGTGTTCCTGCAGATTATGACCCTCGCCCCCAATATAAGCCGTTACTTCTTGACCGGAGGTTAATCTTACCCGAGCAATTTTTCTTAAGGCGGAATTAGGTTTCTTGGGAGTCACGGTCGTCACTTTGATACAAACACCCCTTAAAAAGGGACGACCAAATTTAAATTCCACGGGTTTATTTTTTAAAAAATTAAAACCACGTCGCAAGGCCGGGGTTTTGGCTTTCCGGGGTTTTGATTTTCGTCCAGATTTTATCAGCTGTGAAATGGTCGGCATTTCTCTCTCGGTTGCTATCCTACTTTACAACTTTATGAACTTTTAACTTTATTACTTATGCCTTACTTCAATCCGGTACCAGCAGGGATTAACTTACCAATAATAACATTTTCTTTGAGACCTCGCAAGGGATCAATGGCGCCGCGAGTGGCGGCATCAATCAAAATACTAGTGGTTTCCTGAAAAGAAGCAGCTGAAAGAAAACTGGCTGTTTTCAGAGAAACCTTAGTAATTCCCATTACCTGTTCTTCAGCAATCGGCAATTTTCTCTCTTTACTCTTGAGATTTCCAACCGTCTTAGCAAACTCCAGCTCATCAACAATTTGGCCGACGAAATATTCTGATTCACCAGAGTCCTTAATTCTTCGTTTGGAAAACATTTCTTTGACAATAACTTCAATGTGTTTATCGGAAATGGCCTGACCCTGAGAAGCATAAATTTCCTGGATGCTGCGGATAATATATTTTTGAGTTGACAACTTGCCTCTTAACCTCAAGGATTCACCCAAATCCAAGTGCCCCTCAATTAACTCATCTCCTCTTTTGACTTCTTGACCATCTGTTACTTTAATAATAGCACGAGGATTGGCCTCATAAGCCATAGAAAGCTTTTCTGCTGAAACAACAGTAATTGTCTTTCCTTTAATCTCGATTTTCCCGGGGATGGCAGCTCTAATCGCTTTTTTATCTGGAGCAACAGCTATGGCTTGACGATATTTGACCAAATCACCACTTTTTACGGTTGTTTTATAATCTCCTTCCAAAATATATTCTTCTTTTTGCGCTTCCGGAGAAGTAACGACGATTTTTTGACGGTCTTTTTCTTCTATAATTCGGACTTTGCCATCAAGACCCGATAAAACTCCTGGTAGACGCGGGGTGCGTGCCTCAAAAAGTTCTTCCACCCGCGGCAGACCAGAAGTAATATCCTCACCCGTAATACCACCCATATGGAAAGTTTTCATCGTCAACTGTGTTCCTGGTTCACCAATCGCCTGAGCAGCAATAACCCCCACCACCGTCCCAGGTTCAACCAGTTTGCCAGTGGCCAAATCCCGACCATAACAGGCCTGACAAACACCGCGCTCAGCGACGCAACCAAAAACAGTCCGCACAACCACTTTGTCAATTTTACTCTTCTCAATCTCAAAAGCAATCTTCTCGTTAATCTCCTCACCCTTTCTAACCAAAGTGTTATGGCCATCTTTCACATCCTCAAAAGCCAACCGGCCAACAAGACGGTTAGAGAACTTCTCTCCCATTTCTTCCGATTCCGAGCGTAAAATTTCCAAACCCTCTCTGGTGTCGCAATCTTTTACTGTAACTACCACATCATGAGCCACATCAACCAAGCGGCGGGTTAAGTAACCCGCGTCAGAAGTTCGTAGTGATGTATCGGATTTACCCTTACGGGCGCCATGAGTAGAAATAAAGTATTCAATCACCGAAAGACCTTCTTTGTAATTGGAACGGATAGGCACTTCAATAATTTCACCTGAAGGATTAACCACCAAACCCTTCATCCCGCCCATCTGGGTAAGCTGAGCCACTGAACCGCGAGCGCCAGAGGCAATCATGAGATAAACTGGATTATTAATATCAAACTCTTGAAGCATTTCTTTTTCAAGTTTTGAGCGAATGCCATTCCAGAGTTCAATCGTCTTAATATTTCTTTCCATATCTGTAATTAGCCCTCGTTGATACTGAGTTTCAATTTCCTCTAAGACCTTATCGCCTTCCTTTAAAATTCTGTTTTTATCAGAAGGAATTTCAATATCCGCCACAGAGATCGTCATCCCGGAAAGACCGGCATAGTCAAAACCAATTTTTTTGATTTTATCAACAATTTCCGCGGTAACAACAGTTCCGAAGCGGTCAAAAATTTGAGACACTAATTTCTTTAAGGTCTTGGAATCCATGGCCGCATTTTGGAAGGAAATCCCGTCAGGCAAAATATTGTTAAACAAGATTCGACCAACTGAGGTCTCGATTAATTCTGGTTTTTCTTCTTCAGCTTTTTGGAGTTTCATATGAACTTTGATTTTGGCCCGAGGATGAATAAAACGTTGATGATAAGCCAAAATGGCTTCGTTTTTGGAAGCAAAAATCTTGCCCTCCCCCGACGCTTTCTCTTGAAAAGTGGTAAGATAAAAACAGCCGAAAACAATATCCAAACGAGGCGTGACCACTGGTTCACCTGAAGCCGGTTTTAAAACATTCCGGGACGAACGCATAAGATTAGCAGTTTCTTCTTTAGCTTGCACGGAGAGCGGCACATGAACCGCCATTTGGTCTCCATCAAAATCCGCATTAAAAGCATAACAGACCAAAGGATGAACTTGAATGGCTTTGCCCTCAATGAGCACCGGTTGAAAACCCTGAATCCCCAATCGATGCAGAGTAGGCGCGCGATTAAGCATAATATAGTAATTGCTGGTAATCTTTTCTAAAATATCCCACACAACAGGTACACCCTGTTCAATCAAACGGGTAGCATTTTTAACATTATGAACATGACCCTCGGCAATCAGACGCGAGACCACAAAAGGTTTAAATAATTCCAAAGCCATCACTTTGGGTAAACCGCATTGGTGCAACTTTAAATCCGGACCAATGACGATAACCGAACGACCGGAATAATCAACCCTTTTGCCCAAAAGATTTTGACGAAAGCGACCCTGCTTACCCCGAAGCATATCGGAAAGCGAGCGCAGTTTGCGACTGGCTGCCCCGGCAGAAACAGCCCGGCCGCGGCGGGCCGAATTATCAATTAGGGAATCAACTGCTTCTTGAAGCATTCTTTTTTCATTACGGCAAATTACTTCCGGCGCCCCCTGAACAATCAGCCTCTTAAGGCGGTTATTGCGATTAATCACCCGGCGATATAAATCATTTAGGTCAGAGGCGGCAAAACGTCCACCATCCAACTGAACCATCGGCCGGAGATCGGGGGGAAGCACAGGCAGACGAATCAACACTAACCATTCGGGCCTGTTGCCAGCATTTTTCATATCAGTTAAAAGCTTAAGACGTCGAAGAATTTTTCTTTGATTGGCGCCGATTGATCTTTCTAATTCCTGATTAAGTTCTTGAATAAGATTATCTAAATCAATTTTCTTGAGCGTTTCAAAAATGGCCTCAGCCCCAATGCCAACTTTGACAATTTGACCATAACGGAGCGATAAATCTTGGTATTTATTTTCTGTCAAAATCATCTTGGGCGCTAAAGTAAGGATTTCCTGTTTAGTGGCACGATAAGCTGCCTCTACTTTGGCTAAATCCAAATTATTAGAAGCCACTTTCGATTTCGCCTCCAGATATTCTTTTTCTAACTGTTCTAAAACATTTTTACGAATCGTTTCATCAACCTCTAAAACCATAAAGCCAGCGAAATAAATTACTCTTTCCAACTCCGCGGTCGATAAATCCAAAACCAAACCTAAAATGCTCGGTACTCCGTGAACATACCAGATATGAGTGACGGGCACGGCTAAATCAATATGCCCCATTCTCTCGCGTCGCACAGCTGAACGAGTAATCTCCACGCCACATTTATCACAAATCACGCCTTTATAACGAATCTTTTTATACTTGCCGCAATAACATTCCCAATCTTTGGTCGGACCAAAAATTCGTTCATCAAATAGACCTTCGCGTTCCGGCTTTTGTGTACGGTAGTTGATAGTTTCCGGTTTTAGAACTTCGCCGTAAGACCACTCCAAAATTTGCTCGGGTGAAGCAACCGAAATGCGTAAGGCCTCAAAATCAGTCATTTTTGACGTTTCTTTGCTCACACCAGCAGTCTTTCCTCTTTTGAAATTAGCCATTTTTAGTCCTCATTTCTCGTTTCTTTCCCTCATCTATCGGCTTTTCTACCATCGGCGGCTCGGGAATGTTAAGTTCAGTTACCGCCACATCTTCTTTTGACTCTTCTTTTAATTTTTCTTCTTTGGGTTCTTCTTTAACCAAAACTTCTTCCTTTTTATCTTTCATTTTTTCTGCCTGGCTACGAGGAGAAAACGATGATAGCATCTCAATATTTAAGCCTAACGACTGTAGTTCTTTGACTAAAACATAGAAGCTAGCCGGAATTTGGGGTTTTTGAATTTCCTCGCCTTTAATAATGGCCTCATAGGCCTTAGCTCGACCAATCACATCATCTGATTTAATCGTCAGCATTTCCTGCAAGGAATGAGCCGCACCGTACGCTTCCAATGCCCAAACCTCCATCTCGCCGAAACGCTGTCCACCAAATTGGGCTTTGCCGCCAAGCGGCTGCTGAGTCACCATCGAGTAAGGACCAGTAGAGCGAGCGTGCATTTTATCATCAACCAAGTGGCACAATTTCATCATATAAATAACGCCAACAGTAGTTCTTTGATCAAAGGGTTCGCCGGTACGGCCGTCAAAAAGTTGAATTTTTCCGTCTTCTGGGAGACCGGCTTTTTTGAGTTCCTCTTGAATCTGAAGAAAATCAACTGATTCAAAGACCGGAGCAGCCACGCGATAACCCAGCTTTGCCGCCGCCCAACCCAAATGGGTTTCTAAAATCTGACCAAGGTTCATACGAGAAATCACCCCCAAAGGATTAAGAACAATGTCTACCGGCGTGCCGTCAGCTAAAAAGGGCATCTCTTCTTCTGGCAAAACCACGGAAATCACACCCTTATTCCCATGACGTCCAGCCAGCTTATCTCCAATTTGGACTTTTCTTTGCTGAGCAATGGCCACTTCTACTACTTGATAAACGCCGGCTGGCAATTCATCTCCCTTGTCTTTGGTAAAAATCTTGATGCCCACTACCCGGCCGTATTCACCGTGTGGCAGCCGCAAGGATGTGTCTTTAACATCTTTGGCTTTTTCGCCAAAAATTGCTCGGAGCAATTTTTCTTCAGCCGAAAGTTCGGTCTCGCCCTTGGGGGAAATTTTACCCACCAGAATATCACCGGCCGTGACCTCCGCTCCCACCCGGACAATCCCCTCATCGTCTAAATTAGCCAAGGCTTCTTCGCTCACATTAGGAATATCCCGCGTTAAAAGTTCCGGACCAAGTTTGGTATCACGAATTTCAATTGAATATTTCTCAATATGAATGGAGGTATAAACATCTTCGCGCACTAATCTTTCTGAGATAATAATAGCGTCCTCAAAATTAGCCCCGCGTAATGACATAAAAGCCACTAAAACATTGTGACCCAAAGCTAACTCCCCGGCGTCGGTACCCGAAGAATCAGCCAAAAGCTGACCCTTTGTCACCTTATCGCCTACACTTACCACTGGATGCTGGTTTAAACAAGTGGCTTGGTTGGAACGCTGAAATTTCTTCAGAAGATAACGCTTTTTGCCGCCAGATGTCGCCACTACTATTTCCAATGCCGAAACTTCTTCTGCTACCCCTGGGGCTTCGGTAAAAAGACACTGACCGGAATCGGCCGCTGCCTCTTTTTCCATACCCGTTCCCACAATCGGGGCTTCTGGACGAACCAAAGGCACTGCTTGCCGTTCCATATTAGAACCCATTGATGCGCGAGTAGCGTCATCATGCTCCACAAAAGGAATTAAAGCGGTAGAAATAGAAACGATCTGTTTAGGCGAAATATCCATATATTGGATTTTAGAAATTCTCTCCAAGTGTGGCTCGCCGAATTTCCGAACAATCGTTCTTGCTTCTGTAAAATAACCATTTTTGTCAACTTTAGCAGAAACCGGAGCAATAATAGATTTTTCTTCTTCGTCGGCATCCAAATAAACCACCTTATCTGTAACCTGCGGTTTTTTATTCTTACCAGATTGCACCACAAAATAAGGAGTTTCAATAAAACCGTATTCATTAATCTTGGCATAGGTGGCAAGATAGCCAACCAAACCAATATTCGGTCCTTCCGGTGTTTCAATCGGACAAACCCGGCCATAGTGAGACGAATGAACATCCCTGACTTCAAAACCCGCTCTCTCGCGCGAAAGACCACCCGGCCCAATAGCCGAAAGACAACGCTTATGTTCCAGTTCGGCCAGAGGATTGGTTTGGTTCATAAATTGAGAAAGCTGTGACGAGGCAAAAAATTCCTGCAAAACCGCCACAATCGGCCGGGCATTAACCAGCTGGTTGGGTGTCACCGAATCAGGATCAAGCACAGACATGCGGTCTTTGGCAATTCTTTCCATTCTCAACAGCCCCACTCGGACTTTACCCTGAATTAACTCTCCTACAGCCCTAACCCGACGATTTTTCAAATGGTCAATATCATCCGCTAGAGCCATTGGGTCATTATTTAAACGAATAATTTCCTTGATTGCTTCCACTAAATCATCAATTTTTAAAATTCTTTCTTCTAAAGTATTGGGAACATTAAGACCCAAACGCTGGTTAATTTTGTAGCGGCCAACTTTACCCAGATCATAACGCTTGGGATTAAAAAACATCGCTTCAATAAAGGACTTGGCCGTTTCCGGAGTCGCTAAATCACCCGGACGAATTCTCTTGTAAACCTCAACTAAGGCCTCTTTGTAGGTCTTGGTATTGTCGCGGGCTAAAGTGGTTTTAATATAGTTGTGATTTTCGTCATCATTGACCCCCGAAAAAGCCTGAATAATTTGTTCGGTAGAAAGCCCGAGAGCGCGCAAAAAAGTAGAAATTAAAATTTTTCTTTTGCGGTCAACTTTGACCGAAATAACATCCCTAAGAGAAGTTTCAAATTCCAGCCAAGCTCCTCGCGAAGGAATAATCTTGGCACCGAAAAGTTTTCTTCCGGCAATTTCTTCTTTCACGAAAAGCATGCCGTATGAACGGACGATTTGGGAAACTACTACTCTTTCAATCCCATTGATAATAAAAGTACCCCGATCAGTCATTAATGGAAAATCACCCAAAAAAACGGTTGATTCCTTGACCTTGCCGGTAATTTTATTGGTGAGGCGCACCTGACAACGAAGAGGGGACTGAAAGGTGAGATTCTTATCACGGGTGGTCTCCTCGTTATAGCGGGATTGATCCAAAGACGCATTTAAAAATTCCAATTTCAAAACTTTACCCGTAAAGTCCTCTATCGGATTAATCTCGTCTAAGAGCTCTTGAATTCCCTCTTTAAAAAACCATTCGTAGGATTTCGTCTGAACTTCAATTAAGTCTTTTAAAGGGATTGAAACTCGCTGTTTCTTCCCAAATTGAATTCTAGACACGAAAAAACTCCTCAAAAACGCACAGCAACCCTCTGCTGCTTGAGGGGCAGATAGCTAAGTTTGATGATTAATTTTTTCCACCCTTTTCCTTAAATTAAATTCTATTTTGATTATAACAGACCCTGAAATTTTGTCAAGTACCCACACCAAATCTTTTGGTAGTAGGGGTCAACCCCCCCCACTTGACTTTTACTGGGCGTCATTGCGAAAACCGCTGATGAGCCAACTGTCGTTAGTTTTGATCAAACTAAAAGCCCAACCCAACCCCATTTCGCCCCAGCTGGCATTGACTTTAACTGAAGCATTATCGCCATTAATATATTCTGAAACAATTTCTGCTGAAACAGGACCGTCTTGGATACCGTAAAAAAATGGCACAAATGACGAGTCATTTGGATACTGGGCGTTTAATTCCTTGGTCATCAAGTTTCTGGCAGCGTTGTAATTGAGATTGGCTGTCGGCAATGTCCCTAAAGTGTAGTTCATAAAATTTTCCGCCACTTCTTGAGGAGAAACTTGGGGCTCCGTGGCTTTGGTCGGCGTTGGTGTTGATGTTGTTGCCGCCGCCGATGGCGTCGACAATTCTGCTTCTAATTTGACGTTCTTCTGCCAAAAGTAAAGACCAGTTGTCAACCCGGCAATAGCCAAAATAGCGACGGCAATAATTACTACCACTAGCAGTGTTGAGATTCCTTTGTTCATTCTACCTCCTTTTGTTTATTAATGCATTTCTATTATAACCCAAAATATCCCACTTCGGAAGTGGGGTCTGGGGGGTCAGGTTAACGCCTCACCGCCACCCTCCCCTGAGGCGTTGGGGGCTAACAGGTTAATTGGAAATTTCAATGGCTCAAATATGTGAGCCATTGAATAGCACAAAAAGTGATTAATTTACAGGTTCAAATTATCCCCTATTTTCCGCGATCGCGATATTTATACGAACATTTGAACCTGTTATTTGGCTTATTTTAGTCTGTTATTTTTTAGCTTGTTATTGGGATAGTTTTACCCAGTTCCATCAAGTAAAAAATGATCAAACCAATTTCTCCAAAAGCTCATCTATCCCCTGTCCCGAAACAGCCGAAAGAATGAGAACTGGTTGTTTAATATCTTCTGATAATTTTTTGGCAATTTTTTGGACTTCTCTTTCCCCCATTGTGTCGGCCTTGTTTAGAACTACAATTTCTTTTTTTTCTAAAAGTAGGGGATTCCAGTTTTTTAATTCTTCCCGAATGATTCTATAATCAGAAGCTAAATTTTCGCTATTGATATCAACCAAATGGACCAGTGTTTTAGTTCTTTCAATATGACGCAAAAATTTATCACCCAAGCCCTTGCCAAAAGCCGCGCCCTCAATTAGCCCCGGCATATCAGCCACGACTATTTCTTTACCAAAAATTTTAACTACTCCTAAATTTGGTTCTAAGGTGGTAAAAGGGTAATCGGCAATTTTCGGCCGAGCGTTAGAAAAACGCGAAAGAAGAGTTGATTTACCGGAATTAGGAAGACCAATCAAACCAACATCTGCCAAAAGTTTAAGTTCCAGTTTTAAAATTTCCTCTTCACCGGCTGTCCCCTCTTTGGCAAAAGTAGGGGACTGGCGAGTGGCGGTGGCAAAATGCACATTGCCCCAACCGCCCCGGCCGCCGCGAGCCAATGTAAGTGTATCTCCCACCTTCGTTAAATCGGACAATATCATTTCATTGGTTTTGTCTCCAGACTTCTCCAAAACTTTAATAATCGTACCTGGTGGAACCTTTAAAAAGAGGTCTTGACCATCTTTACCTTTTTGTTTTTTCGGTCGGCCATTTTCGCCGTTTTCGGCTAGCCATTCTTTTTTTCGAGCAAAATCCGATAAGGTGTGGCAATTATCATCACAAATAAAATAAACATCGCCACCATCGCCGCCGTCACCTCCGTCCGGACCGCCCTTGGGCACATATTTTTCGTGGCGAAAAGAAACGCAACCTCGTCCCCCATCGCCCGCTTTAATTTTGATTATTGCTTCATCAGTTAACATAATAAGTTATCTACGAATTACAAAATAATACTTATTTGACATTCAATATATATATCCCCGGACAACACCACCATAAGCTGAGAGGGCACGGCGGTTAACAATCCCCCAACCTCGATAGTTCATTTCACTGATGACAATCGAGCTGCCGCTTATTCCTTCAACATAAGCCACATGACCCACCCAAGATTCGCTGGTTACCACGATCGCCCCGACAGCCGGTGCTGAACCTGTGGCATAACCCGACGCTCTAGCCGAAGCCAGCCATGAACCAGCATTGCCCCAGCCGCCTGGCACATAGCGACGGCTCGCCACATAATAAGTGCACCAGCCGTAAGGATAGGCATTATTTCTACTGCCGGGTGCGCGATTGACTGTTTTGGCACTCGCCACTTTTTTTTCGGCCGCACTGGCCGCCAGTGCCTTTTTAATAACCGAGGGTGAAACATCACCTGGCGGCAATTTCAAAATTTGGCCAGGACGAATAATATCGCTTTCCAAATTATTGGTGTATTTTATAGTCGCAATTTTTAAGCCATAAATCCAGCCGATTGTAGATAAAGTATCGCCGGCTTGAACAGTATAACCAACCGTGGTTTGGCGATTGTCCGGTGCGGCTTGAGGCATTTGCGTCTGGGCTGTTTCAGTGATGATTGGTTTGCCCAAATAATTCTGATTTTGCATCACCAACATCACCTCAATAGAATCCTGTTGAACATTGGGAACATAGGAGGAAACATTATTAACAACATTGGCAATCTCAACCGGTGAAAGATCCATTACTTCCTCGGATGGAACATATTCAACATTAGATTCAGCCGCCTTAACAATATCGGCCGCAATCGTAAAAAATGCCACAATAAAAATAGCCAGGTAGGGAAAAATCTTTTGACCAAAATAAACTACATTATCCGGAATACGATTACGAATTTTTTTTGCCAAAAATTCGTAACGGCTAAAGATTCTTTCTAAGAATTTAATAAATCGCCTCCTTATTGCCCCAATTTTCTCATCCGCTCTTCTTTTTTGTAGCATTCTAGAAAATCACCGATTAAAATTTTCGTCGGCGTTGCAATTCTTAAACCCGCTTCAAAATTTTCTGTAACCTCATTGATGTCCTTTTTATTTTGCTGTAAATTAATAATTTTACCTATACCGATGGTTTCTTTATCACGGACAATTCTGACTTCGGCGCCGTTCATAATTTTCCCTGATGTTACTTTACCGCCGACAATTTTCTCATTCTTCGTCGTTCGAAATACCGCCAAGATCTGCAAACGTCCTACCTCAGTCTCCACAATTTCTGGCTCCAAAAGACCGGATAAAGCCGCTGTTAAATCATCTAACAATTGATAGATAATATCGTAAAGGGAAATTTTGATATTTTCCCGACGGGCTAAGTTCATCACCTCTGTATCTGCCTTGACGCGAAAACCAATCACCAAGGCCTTGGAGGCAATCGCCATGTTGACATCTGACTCAGAAATACCCCCGACTCCCTCATGAATAACTTTAATTTTTACCTCGGAAGTGGAGATATTTTTCAAGGCAGATTTAATCGCTTCAAGCGAACCGGTCACATCTGCCTTGAGGACAATTTTTAACTCTTTAAGATCTGGGGAAATTTCGCTGATGGAAAGAACTTTACGTTTGATTGTTTTTATTTTGGTTAATTCCTTAGCTACCTTTTCATTTTCCACCACCAAGAACCGATCGCCAAAATTAGGCAGATCTTGAATTCCGGAAATTCTTACCGGAGTAGAAGGACCTGCTTCAGAAATATTTTTGCCTAAATAACTTTCTAAGATTCTTGCTTTGCCATAGGTCTGACCGACCACAAACGGCTCACCCTTCTTCAACGTCCCTTCCTGAATTAAAACTGTGGCAATCGGACCGCGGCCGGCCTGCATATGGGATTCAATTACCACACCGCTGGCTGGAAGTAATGAGTCGGCTTTAAGCTCCTTTAGATCGGCCACCAATAAAATCATTTCCAATAATTCTTCAACATTTTTCCCGGTTTTAGCGGAAACCTCCACTATCGGTGTTTGACCACCCCACTCTTCCGAAAGAAGCCCCTGATCAGCTAATTGTCTTTTTGCTTTTTCCAAATCTGCATCGGGCAAATCAATTTTATTAATCGCCACCACTATCGGCACACTAGCTGTTTTAGCGTGGTTAATGGCTTCAATGGTTTGGGGTTTAACGCCGTCATTGGCGGCTACCACCAAAACCACTACATCGGTAATATTAGCGCCGTGAGCGCGCATGGCCGAAAAGGCCTCATGGCCCGGAGTGTCCAAAAAAGTAATCACTCGCTCTTTTTGTTTGTTTCGCGAAGCTTCAACGGAGTAAGGTCGGCTTTGGTTTGCCTTTAACAAAACAGGCCTTACCCTCACTTGATATGCCCCGATATGCTGGGTGATGCCGCCGGATTCCGTCGCGACTACATCAGTGTGACGAATCGCATCCAACAAAAGAGTTTTGCCATGATCCACATGACCCATCACGGTTACCACCGGCGGACGAGGTTGGAGGTTTTTTTGAGTTACCTCTTTTTTTTCTACTCTATGCTCCTCTATTTCAATTTTTTCTTTTAGTTCAAAACCCAACTCATCGGCGATAATAGCCATTGTTTCAAAATCAATGGACTCGTTAATGGTTGCCATCACTCCGTTTTGGACTAATTTGGCAATTGCCTCAGTCACTGGGATTTTTAAACTTTCGGCAAATTCTCGCACGGTTAAAATCGGCGGAACTTCAATTATTTGACTTTTGGTCTCCAGCTTATGACTTACGGCTGGTTCTTGAGCTGTCTGCGGTATGCTGTTAGCCGTTAGCTTTCGTTCCGCTTTGACTTCCTTTTTACTCAATTTTCTGACTTTTCTTCGTGCCATATATTTAAGTTTATCATTTTCAGGAGTAAAAAGCAAGGATAAATAAAAAAGGCAAAGGTGTCTGATGCCTCTGCCCGCGTTGTCTGATAGGTATAGCTAATGGCTCTGGCCAAGAACTACCTTGGCTTTAGTTATAAGGAAATCAACAATCGTCGGCTGATAATGCCCCTTCTTGCCCTCAACGGAAAATCCTCCCAACCGAGAGCAGGCCTTAGCCATCTCAATACCCAACTGACTCTTAGATGAGAAAGCTATCCTCCCATCGTCGAGGACGCGAATTAGGGAATGGGTATCGGGATTACCAGAACGCAGTTCGGAAATCATCTGAAAAACCGGTTCATCGTCAACGGCAAAAGCCAGAATCTCACTGACGGTGTCAGAAGCTGAGCCCTTGGCGCCGGCGTAAATTAGAAGCCATTTCCCATTATTCCTCTCGATGAAAGCCGCCGATGTCACCTCTAAATTCCCGACCAAAACTGACGAAGGCAAACCGAGATCCCAACCATTGCGCTCACATTTCAGCCGTCGGTAAATGTCACCCACTACTTCTTGGCCACTCAAAGGCTTATTTTTCACGATTCTCCCCCTTCTCCGTAGTCATCAATAGAAAACTACGACTTCTTTATTAGAACATAAAAAATCCTTTTCGTCAAGGGCTATCTTAATTTACCGCCCCAGTAGTTGGGTTCTTCGGGAGATTTAGGGGGACGAATAGAGATACCACGTTGAGTGGGTTTGGAGGAAATGGGAGTTTTGATCGATTCACCCCTTTTCTTTTCGCCCTTTATCTCTTTTTTATCTTCCTTATAATCATTAATTTTAATATTGTCTTTTTTAACCACGCTTGGCTCCCGCCACGAATCGCGATGGGCCACCGCCCAATCAGGAATGGAAGATTTATCTGATGGTTCTGTTGGATTCTCATCTAGGGTCTCATCAGTTTTAGTCGGAGAAATACCTGGAAGTTTTTCCCCTTCTGATTTTGAGGAAGCGGTTAGTTTTTCCTCTTGATTTTTTTTGACCACTGTCACCGAAGTCACTCGGTCTCCCGAGGCAAACCGCAAGACAATCACGCCTTGAGTATCACGCTGAAGTTTTTTAACCGAAGAAAGCGCCATCCGAATCATCTGTCCTTTCAAAGAGGCCAAAATTAAATCGTAATCATCGCCTGAAGTAAGCCGCATCCCCACAATCGGTCCGGTCCTTTCGGTGACATTGGCCACCCGCATGCCCATCCCGCCACGCAATTGAAACTTAAACAAACTTAAGGGCGTGCGCTTGCCAAAACCTTTTTCTAAAATCACTAAAACATCGTTTTTTGCCTCAGCACCACAAGGCAAAACATCGGTACCCACCACATGGTCATCACCTTTGAGTAATATCCCTCTAACGCCAGCGGCCGTGCGGCCCACTGAGCGAATGTCAGATTCTTTGTAGAGAATGGCTTGCCCTTTGGCAGAGACCTGAAAAACATTATCATTTCCAGTGGTAAACTTGACCCAGCGAAGTCGATCATCTCCTTTTAACTTTAAAGCCACCATCCCGGTTTTCCTCACTTTACTATAAAGTGAAAGGGCGGTCTTTTTAACTAACCCTTTGAAGGTAGCCATCAAAATATATTTATAAATATCTCTTTCTTTTTGAGAAATCGTCATCATCGCAGTCACTTTTTCCTCCGGCGAAATTTGCAAAATATTAACAATGGCCTGCCCTTTGGAAAGACGTGAGACCTGAGGGATTTCATAAACTTTAGTATGAAATATCCGACCGCAGTCAGAAAAAAAGTAAATGTCATCATGGGTATTAGCCACAACCAAATGTTCAATCATGTCTTCTTCTTTGGTTTCCATCCCCATTACACCTTTTCCGCCGCGCACTTGACTGCGGTAAGAAGAAACAGGCATTCTTTTGACATAGTTGCCGCGCGTAAGAAGAATAATCACTTGCTCTGCGGGAATTAAATCTTCGGCCGAGAATTTATTTAGTGCCTGTTCGTAAATTTTAGTACGACGTTCGGAAGAATATTTTTCCTTCAAATCCTTTAATTCTTTCTTTATAATTTCTAAAATCTTTTTTTCCGAAGCCAAAATCTCTTCTAAGCTTTTAATTAGTTTTAATTTTTCCTGATATTCCGCTTCAATCCTTTCTCTTTCTAAGGCCGCCAAAGTTGCCAGTCGCATATCTAAAATAGCATTGACTTGAACATCGGTTAATTTAAACTTAGCCTTTAAAGCTTTGGCAGCCGCCTCACGGGTATCTGATTTTCGAATCGTACTGATAACTTCGTCAATCGACTTTAAAGCAATTCGTAAGCCCTCCAAAATATGGGCTCGTTCCCTCGCCTTGGCGAGGTCAAATTCTATGCGCCGCCGCACCATTAATTTACGATGACGAATATGTTCTTCCAATATATTTTTTAAAGTTAAAACTCGGGGCTGAATGCCGTCAACTAAAGCCAGCATATTAGTATAAAAAGACAATTGCAGGTAAGTCAGCTCATACAAACGATTTAAAACCTTTTTGGGGTAGGCGTTGGCACGAAGTTCGATGACAATCCTCACTTTTTCTTTACGGTCGGACTCGTCGCGCAAGTCAGTAATACCTTCAAGCTTTTTTTCTTTAATTAAGTCGGCGATTTTGGTAATTAATTCAGCTTTATTCACTTGATAAGGAATTTCCGAAACAATAATTCGATAGCCCCTTTTATCCTCTTGAATGTTAGCGACCGCCCGCATCACAATCGTTCCTTTACCTGTCGCATAAGCAGTTTTAATCTGTTCTAAGTCGTAAATCTCGGCGCCGGTGGGAAAATCTGGGCCTTTGATAAACTGCATTAAGTCGTCTAAGGTACAATCGGAATTATCAATAAGATGAATGGTGGCATCAACTACTTCGCCTAAGTTATGGGGAGGGATGTTAGTGGCCATCCCCACGGCAATCCCCATTGAACCGTTGATTAAAAGATTGGGCAATTTAGCCGGAAGAACTTGGGGCTCTTTTTTAGTGCCGTCGTAGTTAGAAACAAAATCTACTGTTTCTTTTTCAATATCAAACAAAAGTTCCTCGGCAATCGGACTCATCCGGCTTTCAGTATAGCGCATCGCCGCCGGTGAATCCCCATCCATTGAGCCAAAATTGCCCTGACCGTCAATCAGCGGATATCGGAGGTTAAAATCTTGAGCCATCCGCACTAAAGTGTCATAAACGGCGATATCGCCGTGAGGATGGTATGATTTTAAAACTTCACCCACAACGGCGGCGCATTTGCGATATCTTGTCCCCGCTTTTAGCCCTGTCTCCCACATCGCATAAAGCACGCGGCGATGGACCGGCTTTAAACCATCACGCACATCCGGCAAGGCCCGAGCAATAATCACCGACATAGCATAATCAAGATATGACTCCTGCATCTCTTCTTCTAAAATACGGGGCCGCACTAGACCGAAATCTGTTTTTTCATCTTTTACTTTAGTCTTTGAAAAAGTAAAATCCGCCTCTTCTTCGGCTATTTCTTCAGGTCGGCTAGCTGGCGAATTGTTATCTAAATTCTTTGAGTTTTCTTCGATCATCTATTTTTCCTTTCTCAAACTATGCTTTTTTATCCCGCCTGATTTTTTTGTTTCTTTCGGCGCCAGCCGCGGTCGGCCACGCTGTTTTCCCATTTCATGAATGTCATACCATTTTTTATGGGACTTCTGCGTTTCCAGATAATTATCCGGTTTAAGCAATTTTTGATCATGATTTTTGATTCTTTTGGTATCAATTTTTGATTTTTTCATCATCACTCCGTCGTTAAATATCCAAATTTTTTACATTTTTAGCATGCGTTTGAATGAATCTTTTTCTCGGCCCCACTTCATCACCCATTAGCATGGAAAAAATCTCATCCGCTTTTTGAGCGTCGCGCGTCGTTACTTTCAGCAACACCCGATTTTCGGGATTCATGGTTGTCTCCCAAAGCTGGTCAGGGTTCATTTCACCCAAACCTTTATAGCGCTGAATGGTGGCATTATTGCCCATCTTTTTGAGAATCTCATCTTTTTGACTGTCGTTATAGGCAAAGTGTTTTTCTTTACCTTTATAAATAGCATATAGAGGCGGTTGAGCAATATAAAGATTATCCGATTTAATCAATTCGGGAAAATGACGATAGAACAAAGTTAAAAGCAAGGTCCGGATATGACTGCCGTCAACATCAGCATCAGTCATAATGATAATGCGGTGATAGCGAAGTTTTCCGATATTCATGGTCTCGCCAATTCCTATCCCCAAAGCGATAATTAAATTTTTAATTTCTTCCGAAGAAAGCATTTTATCCAATCGAGCCCGCTCCACATTTAAAATCTTTCCCCGAAGAGGCAAAATGGCCTGAAAATTTCTATCCCGACCCTGTTTGGCACTTCCACTGGCGGAATCGCCTTCCACAATATAAAGTTCACTTTTTTTCGCATCACGGGTTGAACAATCGGCTAATTTGCCTGGTAAAGTCATCCCCTCCAAAGCGCCTTTGCGGATTACCGTTTCTCGAGCCGCCCGAGCCGCTAATCGCGCCCGCAACGACAAAGAACACTTTTCCACAATCTTGCGAGCATCTGAAGGATTTTCTTCCAACCAAAAACTCAATCCTTCGGCGGTGGCTTGTTCTACAACGGTTTTAATTTCCGGATTACCCAAACGGGCCTTAGTTTGACCTTCAAATTGAGGATCAGGCAGCTTGACGGAAATCACCGCCGTCAGACCCTCTCGCGTGTCATCGCCTGATAAAACTTCTGACTCTTTGAAAAGCTGTAATTTTTTCGCATATTCATTAATCGCGCGCGTTAAAGCCGAACGAAAACCAGTCAAGTGTGTTCCTCCCTCAATCGTGTGGATATTGTTGGCAAAAGTAAAAACATGTTCATTGTAATCATCAGCATAAGCTAAGGCGGCCTCTACTTTAATATCGCCAACGGTTTTTTCAAAGTAGGCGGGCGGGTCGTTGAAAACGGTCTTGTATTTATTAATATGACGAACGTAAGAAGAAATCCCACCTTCGAAATAAAAAGTATAACAATTTTTGGAATCAATTTTTGCTTTTTCTTCTGTTGATTTTTGATCATTACAAACCGAAATCGTTACCCCTTTAGTTAAATAGGCCTGTTGACGAAGATGATTTAAAATTGTCTCCCAAGAAAATTCCCGTTTGGGAAAAATTTCTTCGTCCGGCTGAAAAGCAATCACAGTTCCCTTTTGATTCGTTGTCCCGACGATTTTAACTGAACCTTTGACTTTGCCTCGCGAATATTCTTGAGCATAAATTTTGCCCTCACGATGAACCTCTGCCTTCATCCAGACCGAAAGAGCACAAACAACCGATACCCCCACGCCGTGCAGACCACCCGAAACTTTATAGGCCTGCCCTTGTCCGAACTTGCCACCGGCATGAAGAGTAGTCATCACGGTCTCCAGGGCGGATTTTTTGGTTTGCTTGTGCATATCAACCGGGATGCCGCGACCATTATCCGTAACTCTAATTTTATTTTCGGATAAAAGTTCAACGGTGATTTTAGTACAAAAACCGGCCATTGCCTCATCGATTGCATTATCAACCACTTCCCAAACTAAATGATGCAGACCCTCAACTCCGGTACCGCCAATATACATTCCCGGACGGCGTCGCACTGGCTCCAGTCCTTCTAAAACGGTAATGTGTTTAGCACTGTAATCTGATTGCGCTGACATTAAAAAATCCTCCACTAATTAAAAATTGGGACCAAACTTATCCCCCTCCATTCCTGTTCTAACCTTATTATAGCAAAAATTCCGACAAAGTAAAACCACGGCTCTAATAGAACCGGGTTGGGGGCTACTTCTTACTAATGACTCTATCTTCATTAAGTTCGCCGTCAAAGAGGACCTTATCTTCAAAAATTACTTTTAATTTATCCCCCACCACGCCTGGCTGTTTCTGAATCAAAAGATTATAAGAATCGGAAAAAGGCAAAAAATAAGTCAATTCCAAAATATTAGCTTGGCCTGGCTCGGTGACCACCTCCAAGCCAAAATAAGTTTTACCGGCTCCGGAACCGATGGCTACTTTTGAAAAAATATCTTTCTCATTAAGTTTAGCTTCGACAAGTTTGACTTCTTTGGGTACAAAAATTCTCATCCAATTAGTATTTTTGCCATCTGGCCAATCGTTAGAACCAGCATGAATCCGGCTGATTTTTAAATCCGCTTTTAGCCCCTTTCTACCTAAATCTTCCGCCTCCGACAATTCATAAGTAATCTCCTCTTTGACATTAAGCGATGATTTATTGCCGGAATAGCTATTACTATTGATATAAAGATAATCAAACGGTCCTTTTTTACCAAATAAATTTTTGATTTTTTCATTATCTAAAATTTCGCCCGTCCAATTTTTGCTAGCGGCAATTTCTTGCTTTTGGGGATTTTTAAAATAAAAAATAATTTCTTTTTCGGCAATTTCTCTCTTTAAAAGATTTAGCAAAGCGATTTTATCTTCAATCGCCCGGGAAAGAATCGCCGGATACAAGTCCTTAATGAAGGATTTTGGTTCGTTAATCGCCCAATTTTCGGGATTTTGATAATATTCTTTTTCGATTCTATATTGTGTTTCGCTATAAAAATTCTCCGCCGAAATTGTGACATTATCTTTATCCAAATTAATCGGCCCAACAAGCTTCAGTAAATCAATGATGACTTTAGCGTTGAGGGCAATAATGCCATCAACCTCATCGCCTGTCTCCTTTTCGTAAAAACTCAAAATATCAGAGCTCGCTTCAGAAAAAGAGGCCAAATAATTTGAGTCGCGTAAAGTCCAACTCTCACCTTTGAGCATTTTAGCCACCGGCGCCGGTGCTAAAACAAAATTCTCCTTGGCAAAATCGCGGTCAAGAGTATAGATGTTAGTATTAAACTTAATGTTTTTCACTTCAAAATTCTTCACTTCTACCACCGCAAACGAGCCGATAAATCCACCTGAAGAACGAATTTCAGCGTTATTCTGAAAAAGAACTAAAAATTTGCCTTCGCGAAAAAGAGAAAGAACTTCAACATTTTTTATAATGCTATCCGCGGAAAGACGGCCAAAATAAAATAAGGGAATAATAAAAACAAATAAAACTAGCCAAAACCAAAATTTCGTTTTCTGCCGATGGATTTTAGTCCGACGAATAATTCTAATTCCGTCAATCACCCGCATTAACCCCGCCTTTTTCCGTCCTATTCTTCCTTACGAAAATAATCAATCCCCAAGCCAAAAATTATCCCCAAGATAGCTCCGACAAAAAATCCAATTAAAGTATTAAGCCATAAATTGGGAGTAGTTTGCGTCACAATGGGCTGAAATTTAATGATATCATAAGTATTTCCAGGATCAGCTTTACCCAACTCATTGGTCTTCTCCTGCATCACTTGAGCCGAAGCATTGATGAGTCTTTCGATCTTACTTTTATCAGTGTCTGTCAAAGAAACATTGATTGTGGCCGGTTCTTCCCGAACGGCTTTGAATGTTTTTGACAATTTCTTTTGCGAAACCTTGGGCAAATCAAGCCCAGATTTTTCGTAAATTTCTTTAACTAAAGCCGGCGATTCAAACCAATTCGCCACAATTTGAGAAAAAAGTCCGGCCGACTGAATATTATAATAATTGTCAAACAAATAATAATTAATCTCTGATTGCTTAAGATGAGATGACTTGTTAACAGTTAGGGTGGTGGAAGCCAAATAAGTTTGGGGTTGAAAACGAGTTAAAAGAAAAGCCGCTAAGGTTGCCAAGATAACCATACCCCAGAAAAATTTTCCATAACGGCTAATGATTCTAAAATATTCCCGAAGCTCCATCTTACTTCCTTTCTTTTTGACTAAATTCTTGCCATTTATTTTTAATATAACAGAAAAGTTTCTCTTTGAAAAGCTCTTTATCAAATTTTTCTGCCTGCCGGTGAATAGCTCTTGGATTAAATTTGATTTTTTGAAATTTTTTGACGGCTTTGACTAACCCCAATACTGTCTGTTTCTTAAAAAGCACGCCGGTTTTATTACCAATGACTGTTTCTAAAGCCCCACCCCGGGCTAAAGCAATCACCGGTCGGCCGCAAGCCATTGATTCCAATGGTACAATCCCGGCATCTTCTTCCTGCGGAAAAATCGTGGCGATCGATTGTTCGTACATTTTGGCCAATTTTTCGTCCGAAACGCGGCCAACAAGCTCAATATTTTCAGGTAATGTTTTTTTTAATTCTTTAAATCGCGTTCCTGAGCCGACGATTTTTAAAAACGCGTTTAGGTGCCTGAACGCCTCGATGACCATCTCAACTTTTTTGTATGGCTCAAGCCGCGAAACAACCAGAAAATACTCGCCTCTTTTTGCTGATACTTTAAACTTCTCCACATCTACCGGCACAAAAATCGAATCCGATTCACGATTATAATATTTTTTAATCCTTTTTTTGACATTTTCAGAATTGGCAATAAAAAAGTCTGGTCTTTCAGCTGCTTTCAAATCCCATTTTCGCAGTTTCGATATTAAAGCCGGCATTAAAGGTCTGATAAAAAACGGGATCGGCGCCGTTTTCAAATAGTTTTCCTTGTCCGTCCACAACCAACGCGTCGGTGTGTTACAATAGCAAATATGTAAAGTTTTTGAGGATGTTTTGACCCCTTTCATCAAGGCCGAGGTAATAGACAAAACGATATCATAATGATCAAGTTTGAAGGATTCGATCGCTTTCGGCATTAACATTAAGTACCACTTGTAGCGTTTGACACCCAACGGTAATTTTTGAATAAAAGAAGTTTTGATATCAAGCTTATCGTAGCGATGCAAAGTCTTTTCTTTATCCCAAACCAAAGTGAAAACCGGCGCTTGAGGAAACATTTCTAAATAATAATCAAGCAATCTTTCCGCGCCGCCAAGTTGCGTCAATTCCTCAACAACAATGGCGATATTTAAATTTTGTAATAAATGATTCGGATTTTGAGTTGTGGACTTTGTCATTTTTTTAATACGCTCCCCGGCCCTTCAATACCACCCCTATCGTCTTCAGTAAAATCTGGAAATCAAGCCATAAAGACCAATTCTCAATATAAAAAGCATCTAACCTCACCCAATCTTCAAAAGAAAGATCTGAGCGGCCAGAAACCTGCCAAAGTCCGGTAATACCCGGTTTTACTCCTAATCTCCGACGCTGAAAATTGTTATATTTGGCCACTTCTTCTGGCATCGGCGGCCGCGGCCCAATCAAACTCATCTCGCCTTTGAGAACATTGAAAAATTGAGGTAATTCATCCAAAGAAGTTTTGCGTAAAAATTTGCCAACGGATGTCAACCGCGGATCATTAGGTAGTTTAAACATATTACCATATTTTTTAATATATCTCTTATGCTCTTTCTCCGCACCCGCGCGCATGGTACGAAATTTATAAAAGATAAAATTGCGCTCCAGACCGACTCTTTCCTGCCGGAATAAAATCGGTCCTTGCGAAGTAACTTTAACTAAAAAAGCTGCCATTAACATTATTGGTGAGGTCAAAATAATTAGAACTATTGAGCCAAAAAGATCAATAATTCTTTTAATAATTCGGCCCCAGCCATCCAAAGGCGTTCTTTTGAATTCCAAAATCGGCATGCCGGCTAGGGTTTTAATATCTACTTTTGATGAGCGAACCAAAAATAAATCCGGGGTCATTTTAAAACCAATTTGATGCTGACGGCAGAAATCTAAAACTTGAGAAATTTTACTTTGGTTAATATGGGGATTGGCAATAATAATTTCATCAACACGGTGTCGACGAAAAATTTTTTCCAAATTAGGAATAGCCTCTTCGTCAATCGTTTTAACCAACTTATAACCCAGGCCTTGATTTTTTTCAATTTCCGAAATAATAAAATGGGAAGTGGAATTTTTGCCTAAAATCATCACCCGATGGACACCAATTCCCCAACGGTAAAACAATTTCTGAATAAAATGAATGAACATCCGGCCGCAAGTTATAAGGATAACCGCCACAATCCAAACATAAACAATGATTAAGCGGGAAAAGAAGGAAGTACGCGATAAAAATAACCAAACCATCATAATGGCAATGGCAGCTGAAGTGGCAACCAAAATTTTACCAAACTCTTCCAGTTTGCCGTAATGGTCTTTAAGAGAATAAAGGCCGGCACAAATAAAAACCACCACCCATATCGGTAAAGTCATAAAAACAAACTTTAGATAATCCCTTAGGGGTTCAACATATACTATGGGTACAAACTCAAAAAAAGTTCTGAAATAATAAGCAATCACAAAAGCTGAAATAATCATCAATAAATCAATCGGAACCAAAAGGAAAGTGAAAAAAAGTTCGGAACGTTTCAAGACAAACTCCTCGAAATTAATAAAAAACTTTCGCTAATTCCAAAGGATATCACATCGATTTAAAAAATTCAATATTTTTTCAATATACAAGAAAACCCGCTTTCTTTAATTGCGAGTTTTCTTGTATATCAGATATTATTCCAATATTTACTTGTCGCTTTTCTTGAGCATGGGAAGACCCGTACGGCTGTTTTCCATCACGGAGTAGCCTTCTGGTAAATCGTCCATAACACCTTCTTTCTCGGTACGAGCAAAATAATAGATCGTTTGCTGGCGACCACCGCGCAAGGTGACATCCTTGGAATGGAGATAGTAGGTCTCTCCACTTTTCTTGGACTGCACTGAATATGCCATTTAAATCACCTCCTTTCAAATTTGTTCCGACCCTCACTTAAGAGAGCGAAAGCTCTCCTAGAGAGATCCCCTCTGACGAAACAAAATATCTTTGTCCCGTCATGAGGCGGATTTAACCTTACATCAGGTTACATATCTATTATCAGGAAGGGTATTTTTTTTGTCAAGAGGGGATCAAATTAACAGGTTAAAAACTAACCATCGTTATTTAATCTAAATAAAAAATGACTCTAAAATTTAAAAGATATCCACAGGTTATATTAAAACAGAATCCCCCGTTTTGGAGGATTCTGTTGGTAAAACCATCTACTCTTTTTTCTTGCAGGCGCAGGGACAATCGGGCGGGCAAGAGCAGCAATGATAGCATTTGGTGGGCTCGCAGGAGCACTTTGTCTTCTCATCAATGGACATCCCGCAAGCCACACATTTTTCTGCCATAATATCTCCTTTTAAATTACTTTTTTCGACCATTTTTCGCTGGTCCAAATTAATCATAACACAAAAAATTCTACTTTACAGATAGATAAAAACCCCTAACACGCCACCTTTGTTACACTTTGGAAGTGTAACAAAGGTGGCGGGGTGATTTACTTCAGAAACCAGCTGATAAGAAACGGCAACGATACCCCCAAAACCACCAGCACGATATTTAAAACTTGGGATTTTTTGTGGATTTCCGGGATAAGGTCAGTAGCCGCCACATACAAAAACGAACCCGCCACCGCAGCCAAAAGAATTCCTAAAACACTAGACGAAACACCACCCAAAAGAAAGAAACTCCCTACTGCCCCAACGAGAGTT
>Ga0180007_10001046_pt1 | contig 40128 bp, 66 predicted proteins | sample MM_PC_MetaG_FD_121122 | JGI IMG/M metagenome (GOLD analysis project Ga0180007, IMG submission 121122) | Groundwater microbial communities from the Aspo Hard Rock Laboratory (HRL) deep subsurface site, Sweden - MM_PC_MetaG | ecosystem: Environmental > Aquatic > Deep subsurface > Groundwater... | reverse complement strand
TAATTCATCGGTTACGACCAGACCATCTTCTCGGACACATTTTAGGCATTTTGGTTTCTCGTTCTGCCCGCAATATTTACACTCCCAAATTAACTTTCCCTTGCTTCCCTGATTTACGGCAACAGGGCTTAAAATAGATTTTATAAGTTGTCTTGCTTCATCTATCCAGATAGAAATATCCACTTTCTCATCCGTTTCACTCTTTTTTGGTTCGTTTGTATCCATTAGTTTTCTAATTTGTTGTGCCAGATCGTAAAAAGAATCAAAAGTATATGCCATTCCTTGCCCAAGACTTAATCTGAACGTATTTTCTGCCAACATGCCTTCTCGCTCAGTTATCAAGGCTTCTAATAATATTCTTTTATCCATCTTAATCCTCCTTATGAAAAGTCAATAATCCGTAAAAGTTCGTCCTTAGTTATCCTATCCCCCCAGACCGACAAAAAAGCATCAATACAATCTGAAAAGACCCCTCTGAATTTATCCTCATCCATTTTATCAAAAGCAATCGAATCAGCATCGAATATCTGGTATCCGTTTGGAGCCGTTATAATTGTATAGTTCCCGGACTTCATTACAATCCATTTTCGATAATGGTTCATGTTGTCAAACCAGTCTTGAATATCAAAGGTAGTTTTGAGAAATGCAAAGAACCGTTTATGATTTTCGTAATTTCTGGGAAGGCTATAATCAAGACAAACGACTTGGCCTTGCTTCATTTTAAATAAGACCTCCTCTGCCTTCTCGTCAGCCGGAACCCATACATTATTGAATTTTTGTATGTGCATTTTAGCCATTTAATCTTCCCAAACCGAAGTAACTCTCGCCTTGTCCGTGATCTGTCTCAATAGTTTGTTTATGCGACCAGTTAATTAAATCAAGAATAGTGTTGGTTGTTCTGCCTTCTGCGTTTTCTATAAAATCAGCAAATAATTCATCAAGACTTTTATGTAAAGCAATATGTCGTATTTTATGTTCTTCTGGTGTCATTATTCCTCCTCATATGCCTCTATTGGCGGTATATCCCTGTCGGGTCCTCCAGAGGCACGCTCTGGTACGTCTTTTTCTTCTTTTGCAGTCTGCGGGGCTGTGGTTGCGCCTGGGAACCATCTCATACATAGATCAGCGAATAGTTCTGCGGCTTCTTCTAATAACGGTAGCTTTCCTTCCTCATCCTTAAATAATTCCCCCTTGAGATATGGCACAAAGGCTTGTTGTAGGAAGCCAAACTTACACTTGCCTCTTGCAATGGCATCCCAATCTGTACTCTGCGTCTTGGCTTGAACTCTCTGCCCTGCTTGCGGCTGGGGGCTGTCCTCGCTTACCTTGAGTTCGTCAATAGTGTAGTTAGTATATACCTTGCCGTCCTTTTTTGATGTTTCTTGTTTCTCGGTATATTTCAGGTAGCCTATCTTCATCCCCTCGAATGGCTCTGGCTTCTTGCCACTTGTAAAGTATGTAAATTTCTTATCATTATCTTCAAAATAGATATTCCATATTCTATAAGCCCAAGTTTTACCTTCCTTGTCTCTGCCTGTCCCGTCTTTAACATGGTAAATTTTCGTTATGATTTGTCCATATAGTTCCATAATTAATCCTCCTTATTTTCCTGTTTTGGACTCAATGAAAAAGCATTTAAAAGGATATACCATTTCGTATCACAATTAATACATACTGTTGATATAGGGTTATTCTGCTCTAAGTAAATATCATGAGCATACCCGCATGAACATTCAAACAATATTTTATTCTTTGATAGTGTCATTATCTACCTCCCACGGTTCTTCAGTTAGGCATATAAATTCTATCCCCCCTTCATGTATTGAATAGCATGTTGGATATTTTTCACCATGATGTTTTTTCTGGCATTTGTTCTTATCAAAACGATTAAAAAACGCATCATCCATCTGGATGCATCCCGTTTCAATCCCTTCTATACCTTCCTTATACATTTCCGCATATAGTTTTTGTAACTCGCCTGATTTGCGTATGAATTCTTTATTGTCCATCTTATTCCTCCTTGTTGTCATATATTAAATAATCCTTATTGCAATAGGGACAATCAAAATCACAATCGCCAGAATCGTGTAAACATTCAAGCTCTTGTCTAAATTCTTCTGTATCTCTTGCATCATCTCCTGCATCACCCATAATTATTCCTCCTGTTGTTCGGGACCACCAAACTTGTCAATATTTACAGGCGTTTTGCCTCTTAAACACTCTAAAAATAGGTCTGTTCGGGACCATGTCTTTATCATCTCTCCTCAACTCCCAAATCCTCAACCGTAACTTCATTGTTGGTAAATCTGGATATTGCCTTTGCGAGCATTATAAAGATAACCTCTTTTTCCCCAACATTTTTAAATATTTTATAAACTTTTCGGGCATTTCTTTTTCAACAACATCTAAAATGCCGGATATATTAATATTCTTTTTATTATTAAGAAACTGTTTTAATTCATAATCAGGCTTAAACCATTCACCATGTTTGCGTAAATGTTTAAAATATATATGCAAGATACTTTCTAAATATAAACCACCTTGAATAATCTTTTTTATCGTTAAGTGAACTGGTGAACCAACCTGTAAGGTTTTTAGTCTGGATTTAGGATTTAAACTTTTCCCTATCTTAAATAATCCGTTTGGTGCTTGGATAAAATATATTTTATTGTGTTTTGATTTGCTCATAAGTTTTGCTCAAAATCAAGGCTCCCGAATGGATTTGGTTTCATGCTTTAAACCTCTTTCTTATTCTTGGATGCCGTAAATAATATAAATCAACCATTGCGTTGAATACAGCGAGGTCGCTTAAATACCGCTTTGAAAAGTCTTTCCACTCTGGAATTCCGGTCTCTTTGTCAAGCCGGAGAATACCGCAACCATCAACTGTTAATTTAATAGCAGACCTGTAAGCCGCAATTTGTGCGCCCATTTCACTTAAATAGAATCTTTTGGATGTTTTAAAATCTACAACATATATTTTGCCGTTAAGCTTGCAAACCATATCTAAAGTCCCCGCCCACCTGTCTCCCCATACTGTAAATTCAAGAGCAGATGGTTTGAGATCAACTTCCTTCTCCCATTCCAGAAACGCCTGGAAGCCATTTTCAGCTTGTTTACTCGTCAAGGCATACTCTTTACCCTGAAGATGCTTTTCAACGGCGTTGTGTACCTCAGAGCCAATATCAAGGGCTATTTGGCTTACATTACGAAACTCAAACCGAGCTTTGTCTAAATCTGATGGTGTACAAGAATAAAACTCATCGCACATATCATCTGAACTACATGAAATATTCTCTTTAATCCATTGCACAACGCAATTAGCCCCCCATTGCGGCCCCCAATTCTTTGGGTTGCATTCTCCAATGATCGCTGTACAGCGGGGGAAAATTATCCCATCCTTAGTGTATGCCATTTATTCACTCCTTCCCCATGTTGTTTTGCTGGGAACTACAATTCAAGTCGTGAAAGAATATCCTCTATTCTGACCCGTGCATTGGAAACTGAAGAGGCACTTTCTCTAATTCCCGCAGCCAAAGATACAAGTTCTACCACTAGAGGTTTACCTATATCCTCTGCCTCAGGTTGTGGTCTTAAAACAGTTCCCAATCTACCAGTAAGTTCTCCAATTCTGTCGTGCAAGACATCGGTTTCAGTTTTGAGGCAAATAGTCTGCTCTTCTACCTGTCGTACTTTTTTCTCTACTGAACATTCGTTAATGTTTGGCATTGTTTTTCTCCTTTTATGTTTAGTTGTTTTGCTAATATTGCCTATGAACCTTGTCTTTTACTCCGCAGCATGTTACTGTGTATCAAGACAGTTGCCTATAGCCTCTCTCGACAGTGACCAACTCGTCGTTGCCGAAGCACCTTTACAGGTCGCTTGCACGGTTTTTCGTCCCTTTAACACAGGCAATATTAGCGTTTCTTACACATCCGCAGGCATCGTTTAGACCTTATCTGATTTTTATAGTATCACGATAATGGTCTTTTGTCCGGGAGCCGCAGAATAATTCTTGATCTTATTCGTCGTTTTCTTGAGATTGTATTAAATTGTCATGCTCTCGCTGTAAGCTGTTGCACTTTGTTACCAGCTCGCCTATCAGTTCTGCCATTTTGCCATTCGCATTGCGACCTTCAAAATATACTAAGGCAGCATCACGGAAAGCATCAGTTTTAGCCCGGGTTTCAGAAATGCGCTTTATCATGCCTTCATAATCAGGCTTGCATTTCTCTGCCCTTATCTTCTGCCCCAGTTCCACAGAAGCTTCTGTCATTTCATTAAGCATTTATTTTCCTCCTTTTTGTGTTTGGTTGCCGCAGAATAATTAAGCTAATTCCATTACATCGTCTGACTTATAGTATCAATAGCGTATTTAAGGCTTGTAATCCCACTTTCAAGGTCATAAACTCCCTGTTCTACATCACGCACACAGTCGTCAATATCATCTAACAACTCTCGTAATTCATCTCTTATTTTGCCTATCTTGTTTTTACGAGCTTCAATCTGTTTAATAAGTCCTTTGACTCTCGTTATGTCTAATTTTTTCTTTGCCATTGTTTTACCTCATGTTTTATATAATATTACCTTCTTTATATTTTTTAAGCCATTTATAATAAATCTTTCCAAGTCTTGAATCAGGCTCAAATTCTATTATTTGGGTTTCAAATTCTTGAGCAAAACAAGCGGGACACATATAAAAAGCACCAATGCGAACAATATCAGCGACTACATCCCCACATTTGAGACATTTTATATTTTGTTGTTGTGTGCATCTAATCATTATTTTTACCTCATGTTTTAAGTTTAATTGCACAAACAGCAACTGGCTGACTCCCAAATTCAGGATGTGTTATTACCTTTACCTTGTATCCGTTCCACGGGAAAATCAACCTTCTTGTGTGGTCGTTCTTTTTTGGGTATCCTTTCATAATATGGATTTCATCGTAGTCGTATGCGCGGTGGAAAAGCCTATTTTGCCAATAGGTAGAACACCGGCGGTATTCTTCGACCTTCGTGCCAGCCTTTGTTTGGTCAAAATATTTTCCTTTTAAGTGTAAGTATAAAATCTTTTTCATGTTGTTCCTTTGTTTAATGTATCAATAAAACAATAAAAAACAAAAGTCAACAACTATTTTCAATAAATTGCAGATTTATTTTAAGCCCTTCCAAGATTTTGCTTGCATTTACATTTCAGTCGTGGTAAAAGGGTTCAGGAGATTAAATATTATGATAAATTTTAAATTGTTAATTGCGTATAAAAGCAAAGGTATCAAGGCTTTTGAGCTTGCTAAGGAAGCTGGAATTGAAAACACTCGTTTTTGTAGGATTGTAAACGGAAGGCTGAAACCTACCAAAGAAGAGATGAAAATTATTTCAAAGATTTTGAAGGTAGCGCAAAAGGATTTATTCTAAATATAAGGGAGAAACATGTTATGCCTGATAAGGTAGAGAAAATTATATCTAATAGTTGCTATTATCTTCAGTTTATTATTGGTGGAAAAAAAGCAATGAAATTGGCAATGCACTTAGGAGCCTGTGTTGGGTATTTGAATAGAAAAGAATATATCAATGCAATAACCACACTATTACCATTTTATGAATAATACAGGCGGAGGGATAAAATCATGGAAAAGTTAATAATTATTGTTTTAGTTGTGGCGGTAATAAAGTCGATTACAATTGGGAGTGAATTCAATTTTTTTATGTGGTTAAAGCATAAAAAGAAATATACTCAGTGGTATTTCAATAGACCTACATTCCCACTATAAGGAGAATTAAAATGAACGAATATGCAAGGGTCTTGTTATCATGCACACAAGCACCGTTAAGGCTTAGAATACTTTTTAGGATACGCCATTGGATATGGCTGTTCAGGGTTAGAAACAAACCGGATGCGTTTTGAGGTGATAGAATGAATATCGGCTGGAGAATCACCAAAATAAATCAAATTCAGCCATCATTATTAATTTAGGAGAAATATCAATGCTAACAAAGTGGCACAAATCCTATTACGATCAGATACAAGAATGCAAAAAGACAGATAATAGATTTATTATTAACAGAGCCCCGTTTATAACTAATAATGATATTATTGTCTGTATCCCATTTAAGACTTTCTGTAATTCAGCGGCTTGCTTTGAAAAACGTAACCAGGAAGGGAAGGAATGAATATCCTCTTTGCTAAGATTAAGTTCTTCAGGTACGCTGGCGGTTTCGGTGATAAGCTCATCGGATTTTTATATTCTGAGTGCTATGAACACACAGTCTATGCTCTTGTGTTTTGGAATTATGGAATATGTCTGGTGGTGGAATGACAAAGTTATATGCGACTCACAAAAAAGGGGATAAGATGATATGGAGGCGGGGACTAAAGCCTAAGTATTTATGCGTTACATGTAAGAAAAAACATAAAACCGAACTAAGTGCTACTTTTTGTTGCGTAAACTTCCCATTGAGGTGATAGAATGAGAATCATAATCCAATTTAACACTCCATCTTCAAAGAATTCAAAAGTAGCTACATCAAGAGGCGTGTTTCATTCAAAAACAGTTCGCAAGTATTTACAGAAATTGGGCGTTAAAAAATATTCAGTATCTAAACACACGGTAGAAGGATATAAAACACGACCAAACTTATTTGAGCAAGCTGTAATTCTTATGCGTGAGGAACTGAAGCATCGCAAGCCGCCATATCTGATAGGTTTTCATTTCGTAAGAGATTCTAAGCGTAAATTTGATTGGGTTAATTCTGCTCAAATAATCTGTGATTTATTAGTGGCTCATAATGTAATCGAAGATGACAATATGGATTATTTAATACCAAGCCCGTTTTTAATTAATGGCGTTTGGTATCAGATAGATAAAGAATTTCCGTGTTGCATAGTGGAATATTAATGCCAGCAGATCCAAAACACAAGCCAATCCGATTATCACGGTATAGGCTGAAAAAACTACAAATTGAAGTTCTGATCCGTGATAATTTTACTTGTCAGCATTGCGAAGCATACACGGAGGGGCCGCCACATCACAAGATAAAACTGTCTCAAGGTGGTTCTGATACAGCGGAAAACTTAGAAGCTATTTGTCTTGATTGTCATGCAAAGGAACATTAAAGATGGCACATAAAATATGTGAAATGCTTGATAAAATGAGTGGGAAGAAACCTGAGATATGTGACAAAAAATGCAAATACTGGAGATTCCCTAATCGTTATAAACCCTGTGTTCTAAGCGATGTTTATTCTGTGCTTAAAGGTGAACCATGTTTTATAAAGGAACTCAAGCACGTGAATAGTTAATATCATTAATGCAAGCTATAGACTTGTTGGTCTGAAAGATTGAAATGGGATATTCTGTAGGAGATAGGGTCGAAGTGAAACCCAAAGGTAAAACAAGAGTAATGGTAAATGGCGTTCTTGTTGAACGAACGTGGAAATTATGGCTCTTAGAGATAATTCCAATGGAGCCTGGTGCAATTGACCAGCTTTGGAGAGCTAAATTCACAAGAGTAAGCCATTCTACTTTAATTTCAGAGCGTTGGATCGTTCGTAAAATATCATCAAACTTTGAAGGATTTCAGCCTAACCAGCCGCTGGACTTGGCCGCAGAAGAACACGGCAGGGCAGATTAATCGTTAGGAGGCTTTATGGAAACAACGATACAGATAATTTTAGAAGCACACGACGTATGGACTCAACAACTTGAATTGGATTTGTTAAGACATTTTGAAAAATTGCGAGGTCTGTTAATAAAACAAGTCAGGCAAGAAGAGGCCAAGAAACATAACAACGTCATGCACCCATGTAATTGTGGAGTAGGGCAAGCTGATTATTTCTGCGGGTATTGTGGGGGGACACTTAAGGATAATAATGGCAATTGACTGGGATGCTAATGAAAAGGTACTTTAGTTTCGGTGGCGGTGTTAATTCGGTTGCCGGTTATTTTTTAGGTGGCTTCGACGAAGCTATTTTTATTGATACGGGTTGTGAATATCCTGAAACCTATGAATATTTAGAAATGTTTATAAAAAAATATCCTGTTACGATTATAAAACCAGCCAGAGGGAATTTATACGATTATTCGTGGAAATATAAAATGGTTCCTGCTATTTATCCAAGATGGTGTACTGTTCATTTTAAAATAAAACCTTTCACAAAATATGTAGAAAAGCCTTGTTTTAAGATATTGGCTTTTTCGACAGATGAATCCAAAAGAGCTAAAATATCAGTCGATGATGGGATCGAGCATAGATTTACCCTGCTTAAACATGATGTAAGCCGTGATAAATGCAAACAAATTATAAAAGAAGCAGGGCTCCCTATTCCTCATAGGTCAAAATGTTATATTTGTCCTTTTCAAACTGCACAAGAATGGAGACTCCTTAGAATAGAACATCCAGAATTATTTTGTAAGGCAGAACGGCTTGAAAAACGTAATATAGAATATAGAAAGTCTAAAGGTAAAAAACCAATGTATTTATCACCACAAGGCATTTCATTAAAAGCTATAGTTGGAGAAGACCAAAGAATGATTTTTAAACAAGACGAATACTTACCATGCGAGTGTATGTTTTGAGTATCGACTGGGACCTGAATCGAAAAGTCTGGAATAAAGACCATCATACCAATTACAAAACACGATACGAATTCATTGCCGGTGTGTATAAAAAACATCCAACGAGCTTAAAGTCCGGCGATGCCATTAAAATATCCTCTACGTCTTTTTTACGAGCTATGATCGAAGAAGACATACCAAGGCTACCAAAGGGGCATAGATTCCCCTCACAGGCGCAGAAGACAGTGCTGGAGATGGACACGGCTGATATGTACCGGTGGCAGGTAGCTCTTCAAGCTAAAATAACAATGCAACACGCATGGATATTATTAACACGGTTTAACAAGAAATGGAAGAAGCTGAGGAATTAATGAAGCCATGCTACGAGACTAAATTGGGGAATAACGGAGGAGTGGCGGAATTGACAGGCTTGCGGTCAACGGTGGGCTTGCTTGTCATTGGTAGACGCAGGTTCAGGTTCCGGAAAGGTGACAGCCTCTATTAAACAAGAACCTTAAAGGATAAGCTCTTTAGGTAATAGAGTCCAAGAACTCTTATTTGAATTAAGAATGTCCTTTCATGTAGGTTTAAATCCTACCTCCTCCAACAAAATTGGAACAATAAATGATAAAGCCATACTATGAGACTGAAAACGGGAAACTGTATCACGGGAATTGCCTTGAGCTTTTGCCTGAGCTTGAACAAGTGGATTTGGTTATTACATCGCCACCATACGATAACCTCCGTGACTATAAAGGATATGTGTTTGATTTTGAGGGCATTGCAAAGGAATTATTTAGAGTTACAAAAGATGGTGGCGTTGTAGTTTGGATAGTAAAAGATGCTTTTATTAATGGTTCTGAAACAGGCACAAGTTTTAAACAGGCTTTGTATTTTAAAAAAATCAGGTTTAATTTAGTGACAATGCTTTATACTAAAAATGTAGGATTACGAACGGGCAGTCTTAGTTTTTATCAAGATAATTTTGAATATGTTTTTATTTTAACGAAAGGCAAACACAAGACCTTTAACCCTATTAAAGACGTTAAAAATAACTATGCTGGCAAAATGGGCACTGGTAATAAAAGAATTCAAGATGGGACTTCCAAAAAATTTACCTATAAAATAAACCCAGTTGGACAAAGAGACAATGTTTGGAAATATAATACAGGCTTTATGCATTCTGCTAAAGACAAAATAGCTTTTGAACATCCGGCAATATTCCCAGAAGCATTAGTCGCAGATCATATCCTTTCATGGAGCAACGAAGGTGATACGGTTTTAGATCCTATGGCCGGGAGCGGAACTGTGTCTAAGATGTGTGAAAGATTAAACAGAAGATGGATTGCTTGTGAAATCTCAGAAGAATATTGCAAAATAGCAGCCAAACGAATTGAGCAAGAAGCATCACAACTAAGGCTATTTTAAATTCTTGACAGACATACTAAGAAATGATAAGAGATGGGGGAATTAAGGACATGGTATGGATAAAGTAGAAAAACTCAAAAACAGACAATTAGCGAAATTATTAACACACTTAGAACGTACAGGGCAACTTACTGTTGAGCTTGAAAAAGACCTCAAGAGAGCCTATCGCTTTGCCTTCGAGGACGTTGAAACACTAATACAAAGACACGATAAGGATAAGGAAAATGCCAAAGACTGAAATTTCCCGCAAGAAAAGTTTTATTTTATACAATGACCAATTAGAGATTATTGATCTATTATCAGACGAACAAGCCGGCATCTTGTTTAAGAGTTTGTATGCTTTTTCTAATGATAAAAACATTGAAATAAAAGACCTAAGTATCCAGATAGTGTTTAAAACTATTTCAAGCCAAATTATCAGGGATACAAATAAATACCTGAAAATATGTGATAAAAACAAAGAAAATATTAATAAACGATGGAATAAAAAAGGTACGACCGTATACGACCGTATACGAAGCGATACCAAACATACCGATACTGATACTGATACTGATACTGATACTGATACTGATACTGATAAAAAAAGAAAATTTAACCAAAAGGAATTTGATATTTTTATTTCAACCTATCCTAATCCTGTAAGTAAGAAAGAAGCTCTTGAAAGATGGAAAAAACTCATAAAGAAAAACGAACTTCCTGGACTATCTGTTTTACTGGTTGCTATTAAGAAACAAATATTGTGGCGCAAAAATGCAAACGGGGAATTCCGGCCGGAATGGAAAAATCCTGCAACATGGTTGAATAAAGGCTGTTGGGAAGATGAGGTTAAACCAAAGCCAAGCAATTTTGAGCCTAATAATTTTCAGCCGCCACTTGAGGATATTTTATCGTGAATGAATTATATAAAATACCGCCCCAAAACATAGAATTAGAGCAAAGCATCTTATCATCATGCTTAATAAACAACGAATCGCTTGATGATATTGCTGATATATTAATTCCTGCTGACTTTTATAAAGTATCGCATCAAAAAATATATTCAGCTATGCTTGAACTAAAAAGAAAATCCGAGCCTGTTGATATTGTTATATTGGCTGATAAACTAAAGGCACTGAACCAACTGGCTGATATTGGCGGAGCAAGTTATTTAGCAGTTCTTACCGAAATTCCTATTGCCATTAATGATGAATACACAGCTAAAAAGATAAAGCAATATTCTATTTTACGTAACACGATAGACACTTGTTATAATACGATTAAATTATGTCAGGAAGCAAGCGGGGACGCAGATGAGATTGTTGATAAATTCCAAACGGATATATTGAGAATAGACACCGGAATATCCGGCAATAACTATACAGATATAAAACAACTTGTTATAGAAGGAGAGGATAGGCACGAAATAATATATAAAAACCAAACCAATGTTTCAGGGATAGCTTCTGGATTTATTGATATTGATAAAGTTACCTGTGGATTTCAAGCAGGAGATTTAATAATAATTGCCGCCAGACCAAGTATGGGTAAAACCTCACTTGCTCGCAACATGGCTGTAAATATAGCAAAAAAAGAAATACCCAACGCAATAATATCATTAGAAATGTCAAAGGAACAGCTTTATGATTCTTTGTCAGCAAGTGAAAGCGGAGTTAGCCTAATGAAATTTAGAAATGGTTGGTTTTCTGCGGATGATTGGCTCTTAAAAACAGAATCAGCAAGCCGGTTATATGAATTAAAAATGTTTATTGCGGATAAAGATTGTTTCAGAACATTAGATATTTGCCGGATTACTCGCAGATTAAAAAAGAAAGAGGATATTAAGGTTGTTTTTATTGATTATTTACAGCTAATTGAAGGGGACACAAAAAAAGGTAAAAACTACGAGGTTGGAGAAATAACCAGAAGATTTAAACAATTAGCAAAAGAGCTTGAAGTTACAGTTGTTTTATTGTCTCAATTAAATAGAGATTGCGAGAGGCGACCTGATAAAAGACCTATTTTGTCTGATTTAAGAGATTCCGGCAGTATTGAGCAGGATGCAGATGTGGTAATGTTTCCTTACCGGCACGAACAGTATATTATGAATAAATATCACGATGACGGCACAATGACGCCAGAAATGATTAAGTGGCATGGTAAGGCCGAGCTGAATATTGCAAAGCAAAGGATGGGGCCGACACGGAGAATAAATTTAACGTGGCTGGATAAAACAGTGCAGTTTAAGGACGCTGTAAGGAATTAATATTTAGGGCATGTTCCTTTCATGGTTTTTCCTCCATTTTATTAATAACTTCAGCCAATTCATGCCTCAGTCTCAGCAATTCTACAAAATAATCTCGCGGGACCAGGAAATCGCCTGTCATTATGTCGTGTCTGGATGTTTCGATTATAGTATGTATCAGGTTAAATACGGATTCAAGTTCGAGTGTTTCAGTCATGGCTTACCCTCTGCTTTTTTAATTAAAGTAATCGTGCATTCCTCGGAGACATCGTATAAAATATTTGTTTCAACATCTTCAAATATCCATCCTTCTCCAGCCGACTCCGGCACATTTCTCATAATTCCCCCTTTTAAAATACGTCCCTCCTGATACTGTTTCGTTTGATTTTTCCGGTTGGTGTTAGTTTCGCCCAGTATCCCCTATCATCAACATTAAAGATAATAAGTCCGGTACTACCGAGCTTTTGAATATTAGTTATTGATGCACCGAGTACATTTCTGCGTTTGAGTTCTTTTTCTATTTGTGCCTTCATCATTCCCACATTTTCTATTGTAACTGATAACCGATATAAGCTGGAGCTTTCTGTTGCTGTTTTGGTCATTTTTTAATCCTCCCTTTGTTTTGTGTTTAGTTCCTCAATATATATTATTAACCAAAAATAGCCTTTATCTGTTTCCAATCAGGCGGAGATCCGACAACCCTTTGTCTCATTTCCTCAGTCCTTTGTTTCCTTTCTTCTAAAAGTTTTTTTCTAAGAAGCCTGGCTTTTCGCTTTGCAGTTTGTGCTTTCTCCCTTGCAACCCTTTCTATAATTTTCTGTTGTATAATTCTCTTTAAGTCAGATATGTCCTGTTCTATCTGGTCTACGGTTATTGTAGGCAAATCAAACCATTCGCCAAGCATACGCCACTTTGAATAATATTTATGTATTTGCCATTCTTGTTTTGCGCTCCCAGATTCCCACTGTGCAATTAATTCAAGTTTTTGGGGGTTTCCTCCTTGTAACGAATCAAGGCGTTTTTGGGGATTCCCATTTGTGTAACCAATTTTAATAAAGTTCGTATCCCCCTGTCTTATAAAATATATCATTTCTTTTTTTCCTTGTTGTAGTCATATCTTTTACATCGGGGACAGGTTTTAGGTTTATCTGTTCTTGATTCCCATTCATAGCCGCATTGCTTGCATTTACATTTCATGTTTAATCTCCTTTTTGTGATTTATTGTTATAATATTATGATTATTATGAGGAAGTCAACCTAAAAATGAACATTAATTAAATTATTTGCATAACTCATTGAAAATAAAACGAAAAAAGGCAGCGCAAGCAACTATTATGCCATAAGATGAAAAGAAAACTTGATATTTTACTAAAAATATGCAATACATTGATTATATTATGATATTCATGTGCCAAGGGCGCAAAGAAATCTTGAGCCGTTACGGCGGTTCTTGCAAATCAAAACAATGGGAGCTCGGAGCTCAGAGATCTATAAATACGGCCATAATGGCTGATACATAAAACAGAGTGAGCCAGAAGCTCCCAAGACATGATGATAAAAAATGGCTAAATCAACAGGCAAGAAGGGCGGGAAAAAGATAGGACGTGGGATGAAGTCCCCCTCTCATAACAGATACAACGCAACAAATAGATATGAGACCAACAAAGTTAAGAGAGCAAAAAAACATCTTAAAGCGCATCCAAATGATAAAACAGCATATAAAATATGAGCACACAAAACACAATAGAGCGAGCAGAACGCAGACGTTTGGACGGCACAAAGCCTACACCGGCCCAGATCAAGGCCATGGTACACCAAACCAGGCATATAATCACGCATAAAATATGCACCGGATGCGGGATTGATAAGGACCTTGAAACAGGATACCATGAGCCGGTAATTAGACCCTATATGGTAGTATTAGATGAGATCAAGGCAAGTATGATGCCCAGGAGCGTATAAAATGGCCAGTGAACGTATAGAAACATGGGATAATATAGCAAAGTATTTTCCATGCACAGCTAACACATTTAGATGCCTACATGCGCCTAAAATGCTAAAATTAGGCTATGCGTTTAAGAGCCACGTTAACAAGCCAGGCGTAAAAAAAAACCTGTAATATGGACGTTTGAGCCATTAATTTTTGCTTATTGTAGTCAACAACAAACAACAAACAAAAAAGTTTAAGGCATTGTTATATGAGTACGTCAGATTATACAGACAATTTACCTAATCCAACCGAAACACAAGCAGCAATCCTATCCCCCATTACACAAGCACTTAAAGACCACAACATCACCTTAGACCGCTTATCAGGCAAGCTCAACGACCTGATTGATTGTAAACGTCCCATAGGCGCAGATAAAGACGGCAAGGCAATCGAAGCAAACGACAATCCATCACAGATCAAGGCAGTTGATATGGCTCTTAAACTACAGCAAGCATATCCAGCAGAACAGCATGATGTACGGCTACTTGGTCAGACAGAGATGACAATGGCTGTATTAGTGTATAGACAAGAGACTGAGAAGCCCATAGAGACCATAACAGAGGGCAAAGAAGGGTAAGGTATGTGGCAGATACCACTAAAGACATTAAGAGTAAGGCTGACCAAGGAGCTATTAGACCTGCCGTTTGAAATCACAGATTATGGTAAGGTTATTGCTGTAGTAAGTGATAAAGGTTTAAACATTCCAGTAGTTGAACAGGTAAAAGGTTTAAACAATGGCTATAAAGGTTTAAACAATAAGCACATTGAAGCTAAGCCTAAAAAGTTAAGTAGTTGTAATAATAAGATAAAGACAGATACTCCCACGGGCGTAAGGCCCTGGATTAATCCATTGGCAAACAGCGCACTTGCGCCTAAGAAATCAGGGCAGTAAAGAACCGAAGTTCATTTTGCGAAGCCTTATAGATTCACAGATTACAGGGGTGGTAGTAATATAATAATGAGCCAAACTATAAGATGCGTCAACCATGCGGTTTCACAAGGATTCAAAGTTTACATATTATGTTATTATCATACATATATATCAGCGAGAGGACACGACACCAGCCCCTGTCCTTGATCCAGTATAATATACCCGAAAGGGGTCTGGGGGGGGGGATTGGTAATATAATATATAATATGTACTCTCAAATAATATTTTTAACAATTTTTTAACACTACATAAAAATCTAACATACTGATATATATGGAAATAACACAAAAGGATAAATTTAAGGAATGTTATAGGGTTATAGGGTCATTCTTACATTTTGTAAGTCAGTATGTTTTTATTGAGGACAAGGTAACCTTTAGGGCAATTCGATTTAAATTATGGCCTGCTCAGGTGAAGATACTGCCTAAGATAATAAGTGATGCATGGATTATTTGCATTAAGGCTCGGCAGTTAGGTTTAACTTGGATAATTGCCACTTATTGTTTGTGGTTATCAATAACAAAACCATTACAGCAGATTTTAGTAGTCTCGTATAACCAGGATATAGCGCAGGAGTTTTTAGCTCGAATTAATTTTATTCACACTCGTTTACCCGACTGGTTATGCCCTAAGATTAAACGGGACACGATGGAGGTTAAGGAGTTCCTCCATTATGACAAAGAAGGAAATGAGATTAATTCTATAATTCAGTCGTTGCCTACTACCCCGAAGGGGGGGCAATCTAAAACTCCTACTTTACTTATAATTGATGAATCGGCATTAAATCAATACTTTAAAGAAATTTACGGAGCTACAGAACCAGGTATTGCGGCTGCAAAAGGTAGAATAATTGTTATATCTAATGATATGAAACGTGCTCCCGGGTGGGCGTTTACTCGTGAATTATTTGTTAATTCGATGAAAGGGTTTAATATATTTGAAAGGATTTTCATTCCCTGGTGGGGACATCCTGATAGATCAAGAGAATTGGTTTGGGATGAGGATGAAAAAAAAGAAATTCCTAAATTTATATGGCAGCAGAAACATGAAAAGAATAAAGACGATGAAGATATTATAGAACATTATCCTTCGACAGAGCAGGACGTGATTTCTGTTTTAGGTGGGTCATATTTTGGCAGAGTTTTAGCGAGACATACTTATACTATTAAAGGAATTGTTGGAAATCTTATAAGAAATAAAGATAAAGAGATTGAATTTATTGAGGATCGAAAGGGGATTTTAGAAATCTGGAGATGGCCTTATAATTTACTTAAAGACTGGGATGAATTAAGATGGGATAAAAGATATTGTCTTGGGGGGGATGTTTCAGAAGGATTAGGAGAGACTTCTTCGGTTGATTATATTGGTGACAGATTTAAAGATGAGATTGTTGCTCGTATGCGGTCTAATCGAATTGATGCTTATCAGTGGGCGGAACTTACGTTTTTATTGTCTGAATGGTATGATCGGGCCTTAACTTGTGTAGAACGAACTGGGGCCGGCCAGACTACGGTAAAGAGACTTTCTGAATTAGGATGTAATCAGTATATACAATTAGTCCCTGATTCTGTAGGTGGTGGAATGACAAAGAAATTCGGATGGCCGACTGAATCAACAAAAGCTAAACACGAACTTTGCGGTGATTTAAAACAATGGCTGCGATCTATGAGAGGAAGGCTTTATTGTGCGATGCTTATAGACGAATGTTCGACATTTATACACGATACATCGGAAAAATTAAGACCTGAAAGTGGTAAATATGGTGATTGTGTAATGTCAGCAGGTTGTATGAGACAGGCGGATTTATTTTTAGGCAGCAAACCTACTAAGGAGAAATTAGAGTGGAGTCCTGGATGGTTAAAAACAATGAAACAGGAAAATCAAAGCAACTGGGCGCTGTAATACCCGAATTAAAAGAAGTTTTAGGTGGGTTGCGAAATTACGTTGATAATATAAACAAAGCTCCTCAGATGATATTTAAAGACGGTGTTTACAGACAGAGGGATAAGGATTCTGTTCAGAAAACTTCATGGGGTGGATGGGAGTTCGGGTATCAAATAATTGAACACAAAGAATATTTACTCAGAAAATGCTTTATGAAATGTAAGGGTCTTTGGGACGAATTACCTAAAAAAGAAAAAGAGAAAGTTACTTTTACTGTATTAGAAACTATGATGGATAAGCAGCAAGATTTACCTGTATTTATAAAGATTGCACCAGACTGTATGTGTGTCGGGCAGAAGTTTCAAGTTCAATATCTCTATGAAAAAAGCCCAGGACTTGTGAGTATAAGCAATATGCCGACAAAGGGGAACGCTTAACGAGGGAGTATTATGAAACATTATACTTGTGATAATTGTGAAAAAGCTGGATATGGAAATGATGTTGAAGTCGTTTTGAAGGGGATTTCTGGGACTTCTGGTGGTATTCTTTTGCCAGAGAAACTTCAAGAGAAGCATTTTTGTTGCCCGGAATGTTTTTGGGAATGGGTAAATAAATACAAGCCACAAGGAATGCATGATTAAACCCGATATAAAACTAATCGAATCTGACAAAGACGTTGATGCGGAAGTCTTAACGACATACAAGAGACTTAGAGTGTTTTCTGACTCTGAAGAGCGCACTAAGTGGCTTGAAATGAGAAAGAAAAACCGCAACCTGATTGATAAAAACGAAATATGGAATTCTGACGAAGAAAAGGAAATGACCGATGCGGGGATGGTTCCTCTTGTCATAAATGATGTTGTAAAAGGTGTCCAAGGTTCAGCAGCGGTGGCAACAAACCAAAAGCCTAAAATAATTGTCAAGCCTGTGGGGGGGAGTGATTTATATATAGCAGAATTAATCCAAAGGGGATTTAATTTTATATGGCGTAAGAATAATGGGAATGCAGTTGTTTATAAGAATGTAATTGAATCCAAAACAAGCGGGTTGGGTTCTTTAACTTGTTGGCATGATCCTTATAAGGGGATATTTGGACGGATAAAATTTAAAAACACAAAACCAACCCAGTTATATTTCTCTCAAGATTCTGAAGAAGATGATTTTAGTGATACTGATGTTATAATAGCTCAATTACGAACTAAAAAGTATATCCTTGAGAATTATCCTTCAATTGAAGAAGATGAACTATATTTTGCAAGTGGCATAACAGATGAGCCTCAAAAATCATCAGGGGTTATAGGAGAGGATAATTACGCAGTTGGGGAGAAAGAAAAGGCTATTCTGCAAGATGAATTAAAGCAAATATGGGAAATTGAACATTGGGAATTAAAAGTCGTAACTGAACCCTGGGTGATTGTTAAAGACGGTGAAGATTTTAAACCAATACCATTAGAACTTGAAAAGAACGAAAAACCCGAACAAGCTGTTTCAAGACTTCAAAAAACCACGGAACTTTTAGAATTAGAAAAAGGTTTTATTTGGAAAAGACAATTACAAAAAAGAATTCAGAAAATCATTGTCGGTAAAAAGATGATTTCAAAAATAACTCAACCTTATGGTATGGATTCAGATGGTGACCCAGTAATGGGGATTATAGCTTTAAAGCATTGGGACACTGATACAGCCTATCCTACCTGCCCTACTACCTTTGCCCTTCCTTTGGCAAAGGAACGCTCTAAAAGAAGGGCACAGCTAATAATGGCCACGTCTTATGCAATGACAAGCCCATTAGTAAGAACTAAAGGCACAAAATGGATAGGCAAGCCAGGTAAATCAGGTAGTGAGCTTGAGGTTGACAAAAACACACCCGCACATGCCATGCCTCATCGTTTAGGAATGGAGAATTTTCCTTTAGCGGCATTAATAAAACTTGAAGAAATGGCTTCTCAAGGCATAGATGATCTTTTTGATATGCAGGATGTTGTAAAGGGTAAAATGCCTCCAGGGGAAAGAGCGCCTTCTGGGAGAGTTGTTCTTGCACTTCAAGATAAAGCTGGTGTTATGTCAACTCCTTTTCAATCTAAGTTAGAAGAGACGCAGGACAGGTTGGCAAAGGTTATAATCGTCCTGATGTTAAGACACTGGCCTCAATATATGTGGCGGCAGATGATTGATGAATCAGATTTTACATCATGGACACCTGAAGGAAAACAAGAACCGGATGAAGGTATATCTCAAAAATGGATAGAAGCCCTTGAAAGAGTCCGGCCAAACGATATGGCTCAACAAGGTTTAGGTTTAGTTGATATTGATATTTCGGTAGAAGCGGGGTCTTCGTTACCTACAAACAGAATTTTAAAGGAAGCTCTGGCGATTGAGAAATATAAAGAAGGACTTTACGATAGAGAGACTGCTTTAGAATATGCAGACGATCCACTAAAAGACAAAGCAATTAAGAGGATGAAAGCTGTAGAAGCCGCACAGGCAGAAGCAGAAATGATGAAGGGGGCAAGATAATGGTAGAATGGGAGTTTGCATCTGAAGACAAAAACGACAGGATTATTTCGCACAAGTCTTTTAATTGGGGATTAAGTTATGGAACGCTATTTCGTGTTGGTGGTATAACCGCTGGTTTTATTATAACAAAAGGAGATACCATACAAAACGTAGTAGATGTTTTGCGATTAACAGCAGACAATTTATTAGAAGGCAAAAACGGGACTGTTATTTCAAAAGCGACGCAAGAATTAGATAAGCAAAGAAGGAAGGAGCAAAATGAAAAAGTTAAAAGGGAATCTGGTCTTTAAGAAAGCATCACAAGGGATTGCAAGATTTGAAGGACAGATTGACGAGGTTAAAGGTAATTTTACCCTTCAGTTAGACTCAAATGTTCTGGGTGGATATGACCCGTTATTTCACAATGTTACCGGAACAGTTGAGCTGGTTATTAACGTAAAGAAAAAATAATGCCTAAAGCCTTACACATTAAATTAAAAAGGGATGTTGAGCGATTGCATCCTGCTTGGAGTCAGGAACGAAAAGATGCTTGGGTTTATTCAACTCTTGCTAAGATAGAAAAATTAAGAAAACAGAAAAAAAATGACTGAATCAGCAAAACTAATAATCAAAGCAATTATAAGGATATTAAAACATGCTTTAGGTGTGTTAGATGAATTACTAAAAAAATAACCCTCGTTATTACGGAAACCTTTTAGCGAGGAAGCCGATTACGCTTAACTAAGCCTTTTTGGTACAGAGATAAATCTGTATCATTAAGGCTTTTTTTATTGTCACTTGGCGGGCATATACGCCATGCAGGTACTTAGCGACCTAAACGCTATGCAAAGGAGAAACATCATGGGAGACGAAGAAAAAGTAGAAACGGGAGAAGAAACACAAAAGGGAACCGGTGAATCCCAAACCAGCGAAACTGAAGAAACAACAGAAGAAACTACTGAAACTGTTGAAGAAACAGTAGAAACTGAAGAAGCCGAGCTGAAGTTAGAAGACGGATACATTGTGTACCCGGATGGCAACAAGATTCCTGTTGATAGATTTGAAAAAGTCTATGGGAAGGGAAAAGAACATGAACGTAACTTACAAGAAACACAGGAAAAATTTAATTTATTAAAAACAAATCCAGAGGAATACTACAAGAGGTATCCTGATGAGAAGGTAGGGACGGCTCCAACACAAGTAAAAATAGGTGGAATGCGTGTTACGGGTGGTGAATATGATGGAATGACATTAGCTGAAGTTTACGAAGTTGATCCTGCGGAAGCCCAGCAAATTCAAATCAATTATACATTATCACAAAGAGATGAACAAACAAAGACCCGTGATACAGAATCTCGAATGTTGGAGCAAATTAATACCGAAATGGAGTCTTTCAGCCAAGCAAGAGCAAAGGATTTCTTCAGCAAAGAATACTCAGCACTTACAGAAACAGAAGCGGGACAGATAAACACCCTTCTTGAAAATGTAATAACCTGGGGAAAAGAAACCGGCAGAGGAAGTGGTAATGTTGAAGATATTTATTTCCTAATGCACAAAGATACATTGCTTTCGGCTGAAAAAAGCAAAGGTATTCAGTCGCTTATCGGACAGGTTAAATCAGTCCCGTCGATAGCGGGCGGGGGCAAAGTCGATAGTGGTACTGAAACTGGTTATTCACGGTTTCTTAGTATGTCAGACAATCAAATGGCTGATGCTATTACTGCTATGCCCGATGCTGAATATTTAAAGTTCAAAAAAGAGGCTCCTGCCGAACTCAAAAGGAAACACCCTGAACTTCCCTGGAATTAGGAGGACATTATGGCAGATTGGGAATTTACTACAGCAAATGCTTTAACAAGCCAAACTTGGGCTAAGGATTGGTGGATAGAGGGATCAACCGAGTCTTATTTTTATGGACACGGGTTTATTGGTTCTTCTGAGGTCAATAATATAATCGTTGAGTTTAAAGACCTCGAACAAAATCCTGGTTATCAGCACACTTTCGGGCAGATTAGAGAATTGTCCGGTGCTGGTGTCGAGGGTGATGCAATGATGGAAGGGAACGAGGAAGTTCCTTTAACTTACGATGACGCAATTACCATTGGTCTTTATCGTAACGCTATTCGTACTAAGGGTATATTATCAGAACAGTACAAATCTGACCAGGATACCCGTAAATGGTCGAAAGAGCTTCTTAAAAGATGGATCGCAGAACATATAGACCAGACCATTTTTACAGGCATTAACGATTCCTGCACAAAGGCTCTTTATGGTGGGGATGCTACAAGTACGGCGAAAATAGAAGCTGGTGATTATTTTACCCTTGCATTAATAGGTAAGACTGTTGCTTATGGTAAAAAGGCAACTCCGGTTATTCAGGGGCCTTTAATGGGCGGTAAACGATACAACGGTGTTGTTGTAATATCACCAGATCAGGCTTTTGATTTAACTTCAAGAGATGCGGCGTGGATTCAGACCCGTATGGATGCCGAACTTAGAGGTAAGAGTAATCCTATCTTTATCGACGCTCTTGGTATGCACATGAATGTGCCGATCCATGAACATAAGCGTGTGCCGATTGCTACTGGTGCATGGGGGTCTGGTGCTACTCTTAATGGTGCAACCGCTCTCTTTATGGGTGTAGGTGCTGGTGGGATTGCATATATCAAGCGTAAGATATGGGACGAAAAGACCTTTGACTATAAAAACAAGGTCGGGTTCTGTATCGGAGCAGGGTATGGTTTTACCAAAGCGGTGTTTAATGCAGCAGACAATGCTGTTGTCGCTTTGAGAACATATAGGTCTAATAACTAATTTGGGGACGGATAGTTTTGTGCTGGCTGCATAAAGCGAAAAGATTGAACTCCCGTCAGTCCTTCCGCCCCATTTATAACGGGAATAAGGAGTTGGGAAAATGAAAAAGATTGATCCGGTAGATACAGGAAACGAGAAAGATGAAGAAGACGGTAAGTTGCTTGATGCTTCGCTATTAACGTTTGAAGATTTTAAAGCAATACCACCTTCAGCAGCAATACAGGCAAGTCCGTTTGAAGGGTATCCAATGGAGGATATAAAGTTAGGGGAACGTAAAGTAAAGGGCAAAATGGTAGATATAATTACCAAAAAATCCTTTATTGTTGTTCTTGCCCCTTCCTTTTTTGTGCCTCAAGACCCTTCAGGCAAGAATATAACGATTAAGCAAAAATCCGGTGAGGAGATAATGGTTGATATTAAAACTGCTCATAACCGGACAGTCGTGGACAGCATGGGTAATAACAATGATGTTGTTTTTGATAATATTCTTGTCACGGCAAACGGTAATCTCAGATATGCGATTGTTGCAGATCATCGTGCTCGTTCTCAAATTGTTTACAAAATAAATACTAAACAGGAAAACAGGCCGATAGAAGTTGACCCAAGATACTTACTCTTAGACGTTAAACAAAAAGAACGCTTAAGAAAAGTCTTTGCGTCATTTTACTATCAGCAAACAAAGTCTGAAAAGGCCGCCGATAAATTCTATGAAGCAAAAGGCGATGAGGAGGTATAATGGTTGATGTTCATTCAGATATAAAGCCAAGCGGTCTGAACCAAAAAGAATTAGTCAACCTGTTAGGGATGCTAACCTATTCATTAGAGGGAGTCTGTACTAAACTGGATGCTGATGCCGGAGTACCACTTACAACGTATCTGGCTAATTGCTACACAGCGATAATAAATACAATTATCGAAGACTGTGCAGGAAACAGACGAGGCCAATATGCGGCTGAACATCTCTTTAGGGAAGTAAGTCCTGGTGGTATTGATGATGCGGCTTTTCTTGAGTGGCTCTATAATTATTTCAATGCGATTGAGACACTTACAGAGCAGTTAGATGCTGATGCCCTTACGGGTTCTGATTATGAGTCGCTCGTTTATACAGCATATTTTCTTGGTATAATCGAGAATCAGGATGGTAATTCTTTAGGAAACGGAACAACGTTTTATTTCAGGCCAGGAGGTGTATTTAATCAAAAAGAGTTGGTTGATCTTCTGTATAACATAGTCAAGGCATGGGATGTTTTACTTACCAAACTTGACGCTGACGGAACGGTTACCGACACAACTTACAAAGCCCTGTGGTACACGGCTACAATTCTTTTGAAAGTGGCTAATTCGCAGGATGATGTAACAGGTAATGATAGAACAGATATTTAGGAGGATAATATGCATAAATTCAGGAATTTTATAATCGCCCTCTTAGCTGTATTTGTCTTTGCAATCCCTGCTCAGGCAGTACAGCAAGATATGTGGGCGTATGTTTACAAGTGGGAAGGCGGGATGAATGCTGATGGCACTTTGGTTCTTACTCGATTAGCAGATAGTGTAAGATTTTGGGTGCAGGCAGAAGGTTCAGATACGCTGGAAACACTATATGAATTTGACGATTCAGCCAACACTTCACTAACTAACCCTGTATCTGTGGCCAATTTTGAAAGTGCTACGGTTTGCAATGACAGGATAGCGTTTAGTGTTGACCCTACAGATTCAACTAATGACAGATATGTTGATCTGTTTGTTGTGATGCAAGATGGCGGGTTCATGGCGTTTGTTGAGAATTTTGACAAATATACTCATTCAGTAGTTATTGATGCCAGACCTGGGGTTGAGCACCACGGGGCATATCGTTCAGCGGTGATTGTGAGCACTACAGAAGTCGATACCGAAGTTGATTTTGCTTACGATACGATAGTCCGGGCAGTAACAGCGGAAATTATTACCGTAGATACCGGAGCACTTTGCAATATTGATGTCGGTATTGACACCTCGGTTTCCGGTGATGTAGATGGTTTTATTGACGGCATAGACCTCACAACTGCGGGATTTGTTGATAATACTATAACCACGGTTGGAGACTTACTTGACGATGGGACTGATATTGAACCAGTTGGCTATGCGATTGATAGCACAGACGAGCAGACTCTTTGCTATGCCGGAGATTCTACTGGTAATTCTACCGGCGTTGTAATGATTCATTATTGGTTTACCAGAATTAGATGAAAGATCGTGTTTTACAAATGGCGTATTTGCTTGTGCCCTTTGGATTCCTTTCCGTTGGGGTCTTGCATATAGGGCACAAGTACGCTTTTTTAATCACAGCTTTAGTAGTCCTCGCCTTCCAGATAAAGAATTTATTTCTCAGAGGGTTTTTAGTTTATGCTTCAGCGTGGACTTTATTTCTATTGATTAAGGCTGTTAGTGATCCTGCCTATGTTCATCCTGCGGGAATGTCGTTTGGTATGATTTGGTTTTTTACTGCAAGTGCTATTTTGTATCTTGCTGTTATCAAGAGTAATTTGAAAAAAGAATCATACTATAACCTTATTTGCATAGGGGCAATAATTCAAGCTACGTTAGCTTTATTTCAGTTATGTGGATTTGATCCTGTTTTATATTTGCTTTCACAAAACATTGGAGTTTCCCATAAATTACCAGAAAAAGCAATTATAGGAACATTAGGTAACAATAATTTCTTGGCTGCCTATCTTGCGATTTCATTGCCGTTTTTCTTTAGAATAAGAAAGCCATACTATAAACTTTCATGGTGTTGGTTTATTCCAATAATAACTTTTCTTTTATTTATTTCAGGGTCATCAGCAGCGGTAATCCCTGCTATTATAGGAACGATGATCTTTTTTAATAAGTGGTGGATATGGGCAAGCGGACTTGTCGCAGGAATAGGATTTGGGTATTACGATGGAACAATAAAACTCATTATTAGTGGCAAATCACCGAGATTTGGGTTTTGGATGGAAACTATTAGACAATTTGATTCTCCTGCGAAGATAATTTTTGGTTTCGGGTCAGGTGCTTCATGGGGCAAATCACACCCACTTCATAATGAGTGGCTTACAATACTCTATCAATATGGTCTTATAGGGTTATCTTTAATAACAGGATTTGCTATGACTATTCATAGAGGAAACCGCATGCTTTTTTCGGCGTTTGTTATTGCCTGTGTAAATATGCTTGGGAATTATCCACTACACTTAGCACCTTCGGTATTTTTAATAATAATTATAATGGCTTTAATCCAAAGAGAGGTTTGTCATGCGTAAATATATATCATTTTTAATAGCCTTGTTTTTATGTTTTCAGATAGGGTTAGCAACTCCTTCTTACGGAGCAGATCAGAAAATAAGCGAATTAACCGATTTAGCTGCCAAGCCTGCAAGTGATGATAAATTAGTTATTTATGATTCATCTACCGGAAGTACTAAAAGGGTTGATTATACTTACCTCGAAGATATTAAAAACGTCAATCTTTACGGTGGTTTAACAGCGGCTGTAGCTTCCTTTGGGTCAACTGAGGTTACTTTATTAATTACTGATGCACAAACTGTTACCGACAATCTTTCAATCCCCACTACAATGCAGTTATTTATCAATCGTGGTGGAGATTTGGCGGTATCTTCTGGTAAAATCTTAACAATCAATGGCTCTATTCTTGCAGGGGCATATCAAATATTTTCAGGTTCAGGGACAGTTGCTTTCAGCGGTAATGGAATAGCTTATAATAACTGGTGGGCAACCGGAGGTTCAACTTATACCGCCGGGGATATATTTTATTTAGATGCTGATAAGAAATTTTCTACACTCGCCAAAGGAACTGCTGGTAAAATTCTTACCATGAATTCAGGGGCAACTGCTCCTGAATGGAGAAACACAATCAATCTCACAGGCGGTCAAATAGCCTTTCCTGCCACAGCAGTACCAAGTGCAGATCCTAATACGCTGGATGATTATGAGGAAGGAACATTTACGCCTGATTTACAGTTTGGAGGGGCAAAGGTTGGTATAACCTATGGCACTCAACTAGGCGAATATACAAAAAACGGAAGGATCGTGTGTTTAACAAGTTATTTAGGGCTAACATCAAAAGGAACTTCAGTGGGGGCTGCTACATTAGAGGCAATACCTTTTACAATTAATAGTGCCGCCGGAGCGCAACCTGTTGTATCTGTTTGGGCAGATGCTATTACTTTTGCTAATGCTTTTAATTGTTATGGCACTACTAACTCTACCTCACTTGTTTTTGGAGAAATTACTGAGGCAGGGGTAAATACAAACTTAGCTGATACTAACTTTGCAAATGGTTCTCAATTAAGCGTTTCGCTAACTTATTTTATATAATTTAAGGAGATATAATGCAAAAACAAACTAAATTCCACCATTCGATAACCGAACTTGGCAATCTGCAATTAAGGATAGTTACTAAATATATAAAGAGGATATAATTATGAGAAAACGATTTTATTATAGCGTAGTATGTGTGTTGTTTTTACTCTTTGCGATACCCGTACATGCAGACTTATTAAAGCAAGTAAAATATAAGCACGGGATTTCTGAAAACGGGGAGTTGCAAGTTTATAGAATTACGCAAATAGTAAAAGACGGTAAAGTACAGAGCGAAGTGAAAAGTTTTCCATATTCACCCAAAGACATTTCCAAAATGGAAGGATTTGATCTTCGGTCAAAAGAAATTGCTGAAGCCTTAACACCCAACGTGATGACCGATTTTGCAATAGAGAAAAAAGAACCAACCGGAGTAGGGTTAGAGGAAATAATATCACATGACAGGATGGTTGATGATTTGGGGAGGATTTCAGTACGGCGTATAACAAGGATTTACGAGAACGGAGAGATCATTTCAAAGAAATATCATCGCTCATGGATAATGCCAGGACAAGACCCAACCGGTAACGATATAATATCAAAGGCACTTGCAGAAAAACTTCACACACCTAAAGTTATAAAAGAATACAAAGATAAGATGAAAAAGTTAATGGAGATAAAATAATGGGTAAAACAACTCATGGAATGAGCAGAACATCAGAATATTTCTGTTGGCAAAGCATAAAAAGGCGATGTAGTAATCCCAACAACCCCTCTTTTTTTAATTATTGTGGTAGAGGAATTATTATGTGTAAAGATTGGGTTAATTCCTTTGAAACATTTTATGCAGATATGGGGAAAAGACCTAAAGGTCTTACAATAGAAAGAACAGATAATAATGGAAATTATGAACCTTCTAATTGCCGATGGGTTACTCGAACAAAGCAAAACCGAAACAAACGGCCATGCAATGGAAATACTACAGGATATAGAGGGGTTTGTTGGAATAACCACCTTAATAAATATCGAGCTCAAATTTATATTTATAGCAAAAACATATATCTTGGAATATTTAATAACATAGAAGGTGCTATTGAAGCACGAAAACAAGCTGAAGTAAAATATTGGAGTTAATAACCTATGGCTGATTATCTTACATTTGCAAATATAATCGCAGAAGTTGAAAGAGCTGTTAAAGGGGGGAAAGGCTCAAAAGAGGATTTAATTAAGATGATGATAAACATGGTTTATCTTAATGAAATCTTAGTCATAGATGATCTTTACCCTTTATACTGGTTAATTAAATTTGATGATTCTTTAGTGTCAAAAGATCCTGCCACTATCACAGGAATCACGGCGGCAAGCCCTCCAGTAGTTACGGCGGCGGCGCATGGTTTTGTTGATGGTGATATTATTTCACTTCATAGTGTAGTGGGAATGACTGAAGTTAATAATAGGTTTTTTAAAGTAGATGACGAAACGACTAACATTTTTGAACTTCAAGACCTTGATGGAACAGATATAGTCGGTGCGGGATACACGGCTTGGTCTTCAGGGGGTACAGTCCATCATAGGGGCGTAACACCTACACTATCTATACAAAGTGTCTTACAGGCGCAATGGCTTGACGAGAAGCCTATGGATGTCATTACCAGAGAGGAACTTCAGAAATATAACAAATACTGGAATGAAAACACCGCAAGACCTACAAGGTTTATGCATACAAAACACTTCACAACCGCCGGTGTAGAGACTAATAAAATATTATGGTTCTTGGGTGCTGATGCCGCATATAGACTTCAATACTGGTATCTTTTGCGAGGTAGTAAATTAATCGCAGACGCAGACATTCCCTTGCTTCCTCCACAATTTCATCATTCTATTATAGCGGGAACTATAACAAGACTTATTGAAAACAATGTTCAGGTAGAAAATCAAATTATATGGCCTGGTATTTATACAGCGCAATTAAATCAACTGAAAGAGTTTAATCGGAAATATTATTGCGATAATGACGTATCATTTAGGGAAGTTCCGTTTATGTTATAATAATGAAAAGACTACTTTCCATATTATTGTTTTTCTTTATTTTAGTCAGCACGGCTTATGCTGATCTCAAGCCATATCCTTTTCCATTTACAGGCAGATGGGAACCTTCCTCTAATCCTCTTTTAATAAATCAGCATGGCTTTCAGGACATACAAAATCTTCGTAAAGACGGAAATAGTCTAAAGGGTGTTTCAGGTCATTCAAAAGTAACAAATGGTATAGTCAATTCAGTATATTATCATATCAGAAACGGATTTCATTTCACAAAAGAACAGCCTGCCGAAAGTCATATCTTAGTTTATTGCCAGGATTCTACCAATTACGGTTCTGCACGAATCTATGATAATGTTACTGCTATTCCAAACGCAGGGGATTATTCAGGGACAGCCCTACATACAGATGCTTCAGGGGCAGGATTAGGCAGATTTAGTTCCTCTCCTCAAGGGAATGTGCTTTATTGCAACGGTGTTGAGTCTATGGTCTGGGGCGGGGATGAATACCGTCCTATCCAGGTTGTTTTATCTGATGCTGCCGCAGGGAATAGCGTTTCTAATGGTAGAGATGTTTCAAATAAATTAAACAATACAAGCAGCGATGCAGACCAAGTTGCGACTGTAAATTCGACTTATAAATACATTATTATTGGAGCGACCAGACCCCTTCAAGGGATGAAGATTTATATATCTTCAGCAAACACTACAGTTTCAACACTAACAGGGAAGGAATGGGACGGAGATTCATGGGGGGCTATAACCTTAACCGACAACACTTCTGTTGGCGGGATTTCACTTGCTGAAACCGATACAGTAACATGGACATCCACAGAAACTACTTCTGAACCAAAGTTTTTAGAAGGACTTGTTTTATACTGGTATGAATTTGCATTAAGTGCAGGAACGGCAGATATTTACAAAATTACCCTTGATGCGGCTTTCCAAGATATAAAAAATATATGGGATGGTACTGAACAGGTAATTTCGGCTTGTAAGGTTTATAACGGCACAACTTATCTTGATTATACAGACGAAGTTAATGATGACACCACATCTTATGTAGCTATCCTTGATTCTCTCGATACTACCCACCATTTGTTGCTTGGATTTGTAAATAAAATGCAGGGGTTTAATATAAAAATCCCTGGTGGTAAAGAGAATTCCACAGCAACAGCTCTTACAACAAGCTGGTGGGATGGGGATTCGTGGGTATCTGTTGATGGATTAAATGACGGTACAAAGGTAGGCACAACAAGTGTTGCTCGTTCTGGCGTAATTACATTTTCAGCTCCTTCTACAGTTTACCAGAAACAAAACGGTGATGAACTCCCGCTTTATTATTATAAACTTTCCTATTCAGTCATATTAGATGTTGAGGTCGAAATTTACTATATAACTGGGATACCTGCCACAGACAATATCGAGGGTTATAAATTCCCCGGACTTTTTGAGGGAAGGGCATTTCTATTCTGTGAAAAAACAGGGCATAAAAATAAAGCTATTTATTCGGTCTATAACACGACAGACTTATGGAACGGCCCTGATTCCGGTTCTTTATTCTTTGGCAATGAAACTGAACTTACCGCTGCATGCACAATTTATAATGTCTTTAGAACAACCGGATATGAACAATTAATAGTTACTAAAGCCAATGAGACTTACAGGGTGTTTGGTGATGGGCCTTCTAATTGGGAAGTCCAACAGATATCAGGCAATGTTGGATGTATCGCTCCTTTATCAATGACCGTGTGTGAAATCACTGATGTTTCTGAAGATACTAAACGCCATGTAGCTATATGGCAATCTGATTCAGGCATTGTGATGTGTGATGGCGCAACGATCGTGCCAATCTCAGAAGATATAAGGGTTTATTGGAATCCGAATAGTTCTTTATACATCCCGGCAAGTAAGCAGGATGATTCGGTAGGATGGTATGATTCCAACCTAAATGTCTATAAATTATTAGTTTCTTCAGGTTCAGGGCAGACAACTCATAATGTAGAGTTGGAATATTCTCTCAAATATAAAGAATGGACAAAAGTTTATAGAGAAAACACTTCAGGGACTAATCCGTTTCAGGTTGGGTTTCAGGTTAGGGATACAATCGGAAACACATATTCTTATGGTGCAACCGATGAAGGATATATCTATCGAACTGAAAGAGGTGCAACATGGGATGGAACTAATATTTGTCAGTATGTCTGGACTAAAGATATGTTATTAGATAATGAGCTTCCTTTTTTCAGACACACTACCGTTAATTATATGCGGTTAATGTTTGAAACTAAAACTGGAACAGTGTTGAGCTATTTAGAGGTTGCCGATGGAGATTATTTATTAACTGAAGCAGGCAATAAAATAGTTCTGGATTACGGAGAAAACATAACAATCGCTCATTATGGAGATCAGGTTTTAACTGTAGATGGTGTTGATAATCAATCCGTACCGGAAAGCATAGCACCGAGTACTGGCCCTTTTGAAGCATGGGACTGTTTATTGGGACCTCATTTAATCCATAGTTTTAAAATAAGCGGAGATTTTTCAACATTAACTGATGGTATGGAATTAATGGGGATGGGATTTGGTTATGATCCTTCATATACATGGAGAGTAGAGTAATGGCTATAAGTCAATTAATGCAGATAACCCGTATGCTTCAGAAAAAACGGAAATTTAATCCTTTATACGGTAGAGAGTTGTTAATGCAAGCGGCTATGGCTGATGTCGAAGGAGCTTCACAAAGGCTTGCAAGCGGTAAGAGATTAGACCTTGCAGAAAGAAGACAGGATATTCAAAAAGAACAATTTGCTACAAGGTTGGCAACTGAAAAAGGGCAATTTACTGAAAGATTAGCAACCGGAAGGGAACAATTTGCATTAACTTTAGCCGAACAAAAAAGAGTCTCACAGACAAGAGAACAACAGACAAGGACTTTAAGAGAGGCTCAAATTAAAGCCGCAAGCAGAGCAAGAATACAAGATTATATAGGCATGGGGCTACAAGCACCTGTAAGTTATTATACTCTTAAACAATTAACAAAACCTAATAGGTATGATTATATCAATCAATTATATGAATAAGGATTTATTATGGCGATACCTCAATCATTTACAGACTTATTGATTCAACAAAGGCGAAAGACAAAACTAACTGGAGTCCCACAAGCCCCTTATGACTATGCGGTGGCGGGAGCAGCAGGAGCTTCAGGAAGATTAGCATCAGCAAGAACTCAAAAGCTGGCTGAAGCTGAAGTTGGAACGCAAGCAGAACAATTTGGTCAAACTCAAGCTCAATCAGCAAAACAATTTAGTGAATCTCTTTCTCAGCAAAAACTTCATTTTGGTAAAAGTCTGGCTGAACAAAAACGAGCCGCAGTTGCAAGCGAAAGAGAGGCCGGGTTGTCAACAGCAGCCCAACTGGAAGCCGCAAAAAAAGCAGAAACAATGGGATATGTAGGGATGGGTTTACAAGTCCCTTTGGCAGCTTATGCAGCAGCGAAATTGTTTGGTGGGGGTGCAGCGGCAACAGCACCAGGAGCAGTCTCAGCAGGGCAAGGTTTTATAACTGGGGAGTTAGCAGCGGGGACTCCTGCAATAGCAGGAGAAGTAGGAGCGGTAGCACCAGCAGCAACAGCAAGCCAAATAGCCAGTACTGCGGCACTGACTGCCGCCGAAGTTGCTGCTATTGAATTAGGGCATCAATATATTACAAAACCATTAGCTGTAAAAGCAGCTGGTGAACTCCCAGGTGGTGAAGCAGAATGGAAGGCAGGTGAAAAAGTAGCAACAAGGACAGCACAAGGAGCACTTATTGGTTCGGTTGTGCCTGGTGTCGGCACTGCTGTAGGTGCAGGCGTAGGAGCTGGGGTAGGTGTTGTCGAATCCGTTGTTAAGGCTGTTGGCGGTGGTAAATGAGATTTGAACGCTTCTTATATAACGAATGCAAGGATTATCTTGAAATCCATAATGAGATATTTCCTGAAGACCCTATGCACATACCGGCTATTATTTATAAAGGTTATTTAAAAGATAAATATTTAGGATTCTTTTCAGGGTATTTGCATGACAGAATTACATTTTATATACAGAAAATTGGAATACCAAAAGAATTAAGAAACAAAAAACTTTCAAGAGATATTGTAAATGAAATATGGTCTTATTTAAAAAGCGAAGGATTTAGGTTTTTAATGGGAACTGTTCAGAATACGAACATACCAACTTTAATAGTCGCTTTAAAAACAGGCTGGATAATTCACGGGTATAGAACAGCAACAGACGGTAAACAATACGTCGAAATAATCAAGGGGCTTTGATGTTAGAAATTCTATCATCCCATGAAGGATGTCTGTCCCAGAATTTACCGCCGTCAGCGATTGCTTTTTTAAGATTTTCAAGTATTTCTACTTGGCGGTCAATGGAAATACCAAGGCAAAGACAGGTTTTAGAGGCTAATTTATCAGCTTCATATTCTTGGGTTTTAGTGAAATTATTAACAACAGCAGGATTGACAAGAAAATTAAGCAGACCAGCACCAGGAACGATATAATTAACAATTAACATAACGCCAGTAGTAGCGTAGCTAACTTTTTTTATATTTTTAAGATGACCAAGTTTTAAATGAGATATTTCATGTGCCATAACAAATTTAAGAGTATCATCGTCAAGATCAAAAAGACCTTCGGTAAAATAGACCTTATCATCTATTATCCAAGCATTTTGTTTGTCGGTCTTTGCGATATAAAACCTTACCGGAGCGTTAATACAGGTCAACACTTCTGTGCCTATGGAATTCATGCGTATTCCAAGATGCTCAGGCGGTGTATAAACTTGATGATGAGCGCAACCAGAAAGAAAGATAAGTATAAATATTATTCTCATAAATTCTCTATATAGCATTTTTAATTTAATTGCAAGGAGAAAGAAATGCCTAATCCATATTATGTAGAACCAAGATCAAACATACTTGCCGAACCCACAAGACAGGCGATGCAACTGCTTCAGATGAAACAAGCCTCGCAGTTAGGTCAGGCGGAACTTAGCCAGAAGGAAAGACACTATCAGGGAGAACTGCCTCTACGAACAATGCAAGCTGAAACTGCGGGTGTACAAGCGGGGACTGCACGTATAGGGGCTGAAACTGCGGCAACTATAGCAGGAATAGCTGAAAGAAAAGACCCGTATTACGTAAAGCCTATAAATCAAGGCAAGTGGACAATGTTTAATGTCCAATTGAAAAACCGCAAACTTGATAAGGCAATGGAGCCACTTAGCAATTTTATTAATTCAGTTGCAGAATCCGAAGGGACTACTCCTGTTGATTTATATGTTGGACTTCAACGTAATTTACCTATGTTACGGCCACAGATAAAAGCCAATTTACAAAAAGAACTTGAAAAAGCTGTAAAAGACAAAGATGTTGCAAGACAAGGAGAAATATCAGAATGGATAAATACCATCGGAAATAATAAAATTATTGATTCTTTTTTCCCTGGTGTTGCGGAATTTCTTGCACCTAAAACGGTAGAGGCTACGTTAAAACCAGGGGAACAGCCAACACTATATAAAACAGCTCAAGGATTTTTACCAGCAGGGCAGGCAGTTGGATTAATGCCGCCTACAGAAGAACCAACACCGATTACAGATATTCAAAAATTTAGAAAAAAAGTTACTATTGGTGAAACACGCACAGAATTATCTTCTGGTAAAGATGATCCTGATGCTTTTGAATCTTTATCTTCGATTTATAATACTGAAAACAAACGCAATGAGGTTGCCTATTGGAAAACTGGCGGAATGTTCACAGATGAAGAGACTAAATTTATAAAATTATCAAAACAAGCTGTTAAAGCTGGCTGGACTCCTACAAAAGTTCAAGAAGCAGCTAACGCAAAAGGAATGACAGTAGAAGCAGTTTTAAAAGAATTAGGGCTTATTAAATGATTTCTCCTAATGAATACATGGGTGTAGCAAAAACCGCAATGCCTTCTCCCGATGAATATATGGGGATTAAACCTATTGAATCTGTAATAGAAAAACCAATAGAGGTTTTACAGAGACCATCATCTATTGTCAAACCAGCTATTCAAACAGCTAAAGGAATGTTATATGATGAGTTGCCTGAAGGTTTAGGATATTTGCAAAAGCCATTAGAAACTGCTGTTGATTATTGGGGACAGTTCTTTATGTCTCCTAAAGAAGAACAGGCAATGCAGGCAAAGCATCCTACTCTTATGGCTACTCGATATGCTGCTGCAAGTTTGCTTTTACCAGGTGTTAGTGAGAAGTTCGCTTCACCAACAGAAATGGCTGAATTTGCAAAAAAATCTCCGCAGGAACAGCGAGTAGAAATAACAGGATTAGCAGCTACATACGCAGCTTTTGGTGCGGCTACGAGAGGAGCTTCTGCTTTAGCGATTCGTGCTGCGAAGAAGTATCCCTGGTTAACTGAACCTATTGGAAAACTTCTTAAAGATAGCAACTGGTACAGGAGAGCAACTATTAAAGAGAGAGGTTTGGTTGTTCAATCTGTTGATGATATGCTTACTGCCGGACTTAACGAAGCACAAGTATTAAAGTCTTTAAAGAAAAGCGGCAATTTAAAAGAGTTTAATAGATTTAAAACGGAAGCCATTAAAACAAGAATGAAGGCTGAGCCAATAATAACACCAGAACAATTCTTAAAAACTAAACCGATAATTGAAAAGCCAGCACCTATTGAGCCCACGGCAGAGTTAGCCCGTGAGCCAGTGGCTATTGAAAAGGAAGTTGCGCCTGAGAAAGCTATGCCTAAGAAAGTATATCATGGCACAGTTAGGGATTTTGACGAATTAGATTTTGGCGAACGATATACCCAAGGAATTTTTGGAGAAAAACCATCTAAAGCAAAAGTTATTTTCTTTTCAGAAAAAAAAGAACATGCTGATTATTTTCGATCTCTTAGGGGTGAGGGCGGACGGATATTAGAAAAATATATAAGTGAAGATGCTAAAATCGCAGATTTTACAGGTTTAACAAAATCAAAGGATGTAGTTAAAGCAATAGAGTTAATAGAGAGTATAGATAAAGAATGGGGAACACTTATTGATGAAGGAGAAGCCGAAATACAAGGAGCTTTTGAAGATTCGACTTTTATAGAGAACTTAAAAAAAGCTGGATATGATGGTGGAAGATTTGTTGAACCTGAAAAAAAAGGCATAACAATAGCTATTATTGATAAAGATAAAGTATTAGCCGAATATCCAGATTTAGCCCCCGCAAAGCCACAGCCCACCGCAATCCCCACAGAGGCGAAGCCAGAGGCTCTCACAAAGGAGTTTAAGGGTGAAGGCATACCAAAGCCTATTATGAAGCCCTCAGAGTTTATGAAAAAGGAATTTAAGCCTGAACCAATGGTAGATAAAGTAACTCCAGCACAAATAAAAGCTTCTCATGCAATAGCAAGAGAAAAAGGCTGGTTATCTGAAAAGGGTAAAGTTAAACCTCAATACCGCCGGCTTGCAAAAGCGTTTACAGGCAAATCTTCAATAGCAAAAATGACCAAAACAGAAGCAAGTGAGTTTATATCTGCTCTTAAAAAAGTGCCTGTGCCTGAATTTGTTTCAGGAAGAATAAAAGTGGCTTCTATCCCATTGAGCAAAGATATAACACCTAAAGACTTTTTTAAACGTGAATTTAAAGAACCATCTTTAATAAAAATTATAACTCCATCAAATAGATATGCTTATACTTTAGGTGTTAGTGAACTTATAGAGCCAAGTATTAAAGCTCGTACTGCAATGTTGAACGAAAGAAAAGACCAATTTGATATGCTTGATAAGACAAGAAATTTAATAAATAAAGTTGGAAAAACTTCAATTGCAGAAAGAAAATGGAGCAGACTACGAAACAAACCGACTAAATCCGAAGTTAGGATGTGGGAATCTCTTGATAAATTCAAAACAGCTAACGGGGCAGGATTAACTGGCAAAGAAGCTAATATATTTACAGAATTAAGAAACCTTACTGATGTTATGCTGGAAAGAACAAATGAAGTAAGAGCTAAAGTTGATCTTGAACCTATAAATAGCATGAGGGCTTATGTAACTCATATTTCAGATGCTTTTACTAAAAAAGGATTAGCAGAAAAATATCCCTTCCCTGAAGAAGTAAGATACTGGCTTGATTTTATTAATCCAAAACATATTTATAACCCGACAGCTTTTAAACGAATGGTTGAACAAAGACCAGGATTATTAAAAGACCCTATTAAAGCTCTTAAGGCAATGGTGTCTATGGATTTGAAGCAGATATATCTTGAACAGCCGAATATGCTGTTTAGAGAGCAGATGAAAGCCTTTAAAGGTATAATGCCAGCTTCAACAAGACAATGGGTACAGGCATATATGAATGAAGTTGTAAAAGGTATGCCGACAAAACTTGATAATTTAACAAATGCCTCTCTTGATAAACTCGGCATTACCAGAATGATTGATTTTGCTTTAAAGCCTTTTGGACGCACTCTGTCTTATAATCCAATTAAAGATATAACAGGACAAATATCAAGAGTTGTGCATGATGCTACTATTTGGGGTAAGATTAGACTGGTAGTAAGAAATCATACACAAAAGTTCTTAACGCTTGGACTTTATGATACTAAAGCATTTGCAAAAGCTATGCTTCCTGCATCAAAGGAACTCAAAGTTACTGTTAAGCAAAACGATTTTTGGAAAATATCAAGACAGCAATTCATGGAAAGATTACCAGAAGGAATGTTTGGCAAACTTGAAAAGTTGGGGTTTAAGCCTTATGGTCATTCTCATATATCCAATGTAACTTTTTCTATGAAAACCGCTTATTATGCAAGTAAAGAACTTGTTGATAATCCTAAGTATAAAAGTTTAGGTTGGACAGAAAAAGACGTGCAAAAAGAAATGGAATTTGGGGCTATGACAACTCAATACTGGTATAATTTAATGGGTATGCCGGAAATTTATCGAAGCGGTTTGTCAAGAGTTTTTGCGGTACTTCAAAGCTGGTGGCAGAATTATGCAACTAATTACTGGCGTGAGATGATTTCAAGAGCATGGTATGGGAAAACGGGTTGGGGCAAACCAATACCTGTTAAATGGCGGCTTGGTGCATTAAGACATATTATAACATCAATAGCCTTTATAGAAGGAACAAAAAGAGCTTTTGGATTAGATTATCGTAGAATAGCTTTGTTAGGTACTTTACCAGCGTATTTAAGCCCTCCAGGACAAATTGTACTTGGACTATATAATTACGTGTCTGCTACTGATGAATATGGAAGAAAAAAAGCAATTAATCAGTTAAAATGGTCTTGGTCGGCATTTGTTCCTGGAAGTGGTGCATGGAGAGACTTTATTAAAACATGGCGAGAAGAGATGACGGCTAAAGAATTATTTTTCTATAAAGAGCGTGAAAAGAAACGTAAAAAACTAAAGGGTTTTGGCAAGTTAAAGGGGTTAGGAGGTCTAAAATGAAACGAATATTCATAGCATTACTACTTGTATTGTTTTTATGTACCGGAGCATGGGCGGGCGATTGGATGAAGCAGAGCGCACAACTTGACGATGATTCTGCTATTACTACAAGTGGCGGCGTGTTTCATAGAGTTATTATAATTAGTGATAGTTCTGACTACATTGACATAGACATCTACGATAACGCCACAGCGGCTTCAGGGACTAAACTTATTCCTACTACTCGAATCACAACAAGTTCAACCGACAGGATACAATCAATCAGTTTAGACCCGCCAGTGAGGTACTATAACGGAATATATGTTGATATAACAACCAACGGCACGGCTAAATATATGGTGTATTACTTTAGCGATTAGAAGGAATAGATCATGCTTGAAACAATAGCAATAATAAGTAATGCAGTTGTAGTAGTAGCAATTGGAGCTTTGTACCGGAAAGTTAATGATCAAGGGAAAGACTTAACTGATCATATCGTTACTTTCACAGCAGAAATTACGAAACGTCCAGACTTTAAACAACTTGATGAGGAAATTGGAAAGGCTGAACAACGGCAGTGCAATAAACTAAAGCCGGTTCGAGAATGCTGCGATAACGTAAAAGAAAAGCTATTTGAACACTTGATAGAGGCAAAATGAGATGTGCCACATGGAAATGTTTTAGTAAAGCTGTTTGGCTGATTGTTGAACATCTGTGTAGAGGAAAATGTGAAATACGTGGATATTGCGAAAAATGCCTGAAAGAGATTACTGTGGAAAAAATAATTAAAAAGTGGAAAGTTGAAGATGAAAATAATACCAACGGTTAGATTACTAAGAGTTGAAGAAAGCGAGCAAGGGACATTCGGTAATTTGCTGATATGCAGTCAGGTCTTTTGTGTTACGCTTGAGCCTCCGGATGAACTTAACAAGAGAAATATATCGAGTATCCCTGCGCAACAATATTTGTGTAAAAGAATTATATCTCCTAAATTTGGAGAGACATTTGAAATAGTTAATGTCCCAAATAGAGATCACGTTCTTTTTCATGCTGGAAACGTAGTAAAGCACACAGAGGGTTGTGTGATTCTTGGACAGTATTTTGGCAAATTGCAAGGAGACAGGGCAGTCTTAAATTTAGGAACGACATTCAAAGAATTTATGGAAATTATGAAGGATGTCAGTATGTTTCAATTAACGGTAAAGGAGTGTTATTAATGTTCAAGGATAAAACAATGAGATGGATTATTATAATTACTTTACTGTTGACAATTTCATGTGCTTCCGTTAAGACCACAATCATGAATCCTCAAGGTGAAATCTATACTATTCAGAGTAAAAAAGATGCTTTGGTTACTATGAAGAAAGACGGGGTGGAATTAATCGTTGACAACAGGGGCAAACTCGGATTGTTCGAGAACCTCATGGGTATTATTTTTATGAAAACCGATATTGAAATTAAAAACAAAGAAGGAGATTAAAACTATGAACTGGATTATGTTGCTTCAATTGCTCCCACTAATTACCAATTTAATCAAAATTGCTGAAAGTGTGTTAGGGGATGGAACCGGAGTTAAGAAAAAAGCCTTTGTAGTGGATGGGGTTACTCAGGTTATAAAGGCTATGCCAAGTGTTTCCACAGGCGGTCAAAAGGAATCATGGGAAGCCATAAACAATGCAATGCCACTAATTAAAAGCCTTATTGATATATTAGCAGGGTTGTTTTTCCCAAAGGAGGGATAAGTGGGAATCTTATTTCATCTTGACAAATATATGTTTGCCTTGCTTGAAGGAAGTGGGTTTACGATTATCCTATTGCTTAGTATCTTAAAGATAATTGCCAAATATACAAAATGGTCGGCAGACGATAAGATAATCAATATGTTGTTGGGGATGGTCAGAACAACCAAAAAGCCTAATCCATAACTTCAACTTTACGGCCAGGGTCTCCCTAATATTAAATGC
>Ga0180007_10001044_pt1 | contig 40144 bp, 41 predicted proteins | sample MM_PC_MetaG_FD_121122 | JGI IMG/M metagenome (GOLD analysis project Ga0180007, IMG submission 121122) | Groundwater microbial communities from the Aspo Hard Rock Laboratory (HRL) deep subsurface site, Sweden - MM_PC_MetaG | ecosystem: Environmental > Aquatic > Deep subsurface > Groundwater... | reverse complement strand
GTATCCTTTTCCTTCCAGTTTTTTTATAAGTTCAACATCTTCTTTTATATAATCACTGGCGAAATACATTTCATTTGGTATTTTAATATTAAGAGCTTGCAAGTCTTCTTTGAATCTTTCTGTATAGAATTCTGCAAGCTCACGCATGTTTTTTAAAGTTAATTCTTTTCCTTCGCGTAAAAGTCCCTTAGTCATTTTATCTTCGCCTGAATCTGCGTCACTGGTTAAGTGCCCAAAATCAGTAATATTCATTATTTGTTTTAATTTCAAACCACTATATCTTATTGTTCGGCACAAGATATCAGTAAAAACATAAGCTCGTAAATTGCCCAGGTGCGCATAATAATATACCGTTGGTCCGCAGGAATACATTCGAACTTCTTCTTTATTAATTGGGATAAAGTTTTCCTTTTTACGAGTTAGGGTATTGTAAAATTTCAGAGACATTTTAATTTTTTATTTAAATTCGCTTTGATATATTTCAGTTAGGGTATAAAGGAGAGAGACTGTTAACGGACCAATCAGGACGCCTACTGGGCCCAAAAGAGCAATTCCGCCCAAGACTGAAAAAAGGATTAAAAATGGAGGAATGTTTATTCTACTACCTATAATGTAAGGAGTTAAGAAATTATCTATTGTTCCAACTACTATTGTTGACCAAATGGCAAGACCAATAGCTGGAAAAATATGATTCGTGGCAAAAAGAAAAATTATAGCGGGGACCGAAACCATCGCAGTGCCAACGGAAGGAATAAGAGAGGTTATGGCTGCTACCACACCCCAAATGGCTGCATTTTGTACACCGAACAAACTAAGGCCTATTGCCATTAGAACGCCTTGAATAAGGGCGATAAAAAGAGTTCCTTTCATTACTCCATTTATGGTTTGTGAAAGCTTGGCAATTATTTTTTCGTCGTCAGTATTTGAAAGGGGACTTAGTCTCAATATTGTTTTTCTCCATTCTTTTCCATCCTTTAAGAAATAAAAAATAGCTAAAAGCAATAACACAAAAGAAAACAAGGCAGAGACAGTGGCGCTAAATATATTTGCCAGATTGTTTGTTAAGAAAGAAATAAAGGTTGAAATTTTTTCATTAATATCGAAAGACAGACCGCTGGGCAGTATTTGATTAATTTTATCCCCAATAGAATTTATAAATGGGAAAACATTACCACCTTTTATAACAGAATGGTAAAGATCTTGAGATTGGCTAAAGACGATGGATCCAATGCTGAAAAGCGGAATACAAAGAACAATAATAAAGAAAAATAAAGTTAAAAGCGAAGCCAGCCAACTTGGTAAATACTTTTTATTTAACCATTCATATACAGGATAAAGTATTATGGAAAAAGAAGCTCCCAACACGAGAACAGTCCAAAAAGGACGAAAAATTAAAAAAACAAAAATTAAAGTGGTAAATAATAACCCGAAGAAAAAGTACCTTTCTATAATTTTTGGTCGCATAATATTTAGTATAACCCATCCTTGCCTTTTTGTGAAATTTCATATAATATGTAACTTATGGAATTTGCAGTAATTCAAACAGGCGGAAAGCAATATAAAGTCTCCGAAGGAGACCTTATTTCTATTGAGAAAATAAAGGGAGAATATAAAAAAGGGGATAAACTTGTTTTTGAAAAAGTTTTGCTTGTTGAAGATGATAAAGATACAACTATCGGTACACCCTACATTAAAGGCGCAAAAGTAGAAGCGGAAATAGTAGAAATCGGTCGTGCTCGCAAAGTGATGGTTGTAAAATATAAACAAAAATCTCGCTATCTGAAGCGCAATGGCCATCGTCAGCCATTTTTCAAAGTGAAAATTACTTCTATTAAATAATGCAACTTTTTAGAAAAATAAGAAATTACGTAATTGGTCTATCTATAATTGTAGATATTTTTGTAGTTTTTTCTTTTATGTTTAATGCTATGGGTGCCACTATTAGTAATAAGATAATAGATTTTAGTTGGTATTATATTTTTATATCTGTTTTCCTAATATTTGTTTGGTTTTATGCTAGCGATAATAAAGAAAAATACCCTACAATGGAAATGATAGTTAATAATATTATAGCCATCATATTTATGGCGCCGTGGATTAGTTTTATTGTAATATCTATTTTTAACTAATTGTACTTAACATAGGAAACTCCTATGTACATAGGAGTTTCCTATGCATCATCAAAACTAAGCCACTCCAAAAGTTCTTTTTTGTGATCAATTAGATTTTTGAAATAAGCAGGAAACGGCAAGGGGTTTACGATTCTAAATTTTTTATCTTTATATTCTTTTAGACTTGAGTATGGGTAAGAAAAAACATATTTTAATAAGCTTGCTGAATTTCTGTTGTTGTTTTCTCTCCAATTTTTATCTATTATTTTTGCCGGATTTAGATGTACGTATGAATAAAGATATTTAAAATATGTGTCTTTGTTTGCGTGAATTGATTTAAAAACCCCTTCATACAATTTTCCGGTTCTTTTGTATTTTTTATTGAAATACATGGAGTATCCAGTCAATAATTTACGCATGTATGTAGAAATGCCATTTTCTATTTTTTCATAAGCAAGAATATGAAAATGATTTGGCATTAAACAAAAGATTCCAATATCAACGATAGTTTCTCCTCGGTCAAAAAATTCACCAACATTTCTTAATGTGATGCTTTTTTCTGAGTTGCAAATATACATTAAAAACAAAAAGTGACGATAGTCATATTCATCTAAAAAGATTATTCTTTTTTCAGTACCGCGATTATATAAATGATAAAATTCACCTGGAGCGAAAACTTGTTTTCTTAATGCCATACATTAAGTATAACACAGGAGTTTCCTATGTACATAGGAAACTCCTGTGTGCATCTTTATTGTCTGTTTTTTAATGCGTTTTTTAGAGTGTCGTTGTCGGAATATTCGAGTTCGGTGCCGGTGGAGAGGCCTTTACCTAAGGAGGAGATTTTTATTTTTTGTTTTTCACACAAATCTTTCAGTTGTTCTCGCACGTATTGGTCCGTATGGTCGCCCTGGGGACTGATGGAAAAGGCTAAAATTATTTCCTTCAATTCTTTTTCACGTTTAATTTTTTCTTGCAGTTCGGAAATCCGTACTCGGCTTTTGGTTGTTTTTTCTACTATGGGTACCAGCCCGCCCAAAATAAAATATTTACCATGATAAACCCTACTTTTTTTGATACTTTCTAAATCAGAATCTTTTTCTACAATCATTAGGATAGAGGAGTCTGTATTTACGTTAGCGCAAATTTCACAAGTTGTAGATACTAATTTTTTGTTTTTTATGAAAAACCTGAAACATTCTTTGCATTGTGTCACTTCTTTTTTAAGATCGGAAATAAGGTTGCATAAATTTTCTGCATAAATGGGATTTTTGTGCATCAAAAAATAGACGAAACGTTTTGCCTGTCTTTCTCCGATTCCTGGGAATTCTTTAAAAATTTCAGTTAATTTTTCTATGATATCCATATTTAAATTTAAAATTCATCCAATTCTCCGCCAACTTTTGACTGGGTAAATTCACTTAAATTACTTTTTTCAAGGTTTAGGAAAGTGGTGGTTTTTTCATCGAAATAAAGTTCAATTTTTCCAGTTGGTCCATTACGGTGTTTTTCAATTAAAATTTCAGCTATATTTGTTTTTTCTGATTCATCTTTTCCTTTATCTTCACGATGAATGAACATTACAACATCTGCATCTTGTTCAATGGACCCGGAATCGCGTAGGTCAGAAAGTCTGGGCTTACCTCCACGGGATTCTACTGCACGATTAAGCTGAGAAAGTGCCAGAACCGGTACATCTAATTCTTTGGCTAAACTTTTTAAGGACCGGCTGATTTCCGTCACTTGATTAACCATAGAATCATAATTTTTTGAAGTAGTCATTAGCTGTAAATAATCTACCACAATAAGGTCTAACCCTTTTTCCGCTTTAAGCCGGCGGGAAAGAGCCTTCATTTTAACGATAGAATTTCCGGGTTGGTCGTCAATATAAATTTTTGCTTTGGCTAATTTGTCTAAGGAATCTCGTAATTGAGAAAATTCTCGGTCGGAAGACAGACGTCCGGTGCGTAGGTTCCAGGCATTGACTCGGCTTTCAGCTGAAAGCATTCTGTCTACCAATTGTTGAGAAGACATTTCTAGAGAAAATATTAAAATAGATTTTTCATGCAAGACTCCGGACATTCGCGCTATGTCAAGAGCGAGAGTTGTTTTACCCATACTTGGTCTGGCCGCCAAGATGACTAAATCTGATTTTTGCAAACCTGAAAGGATTGTATCTAAATCTTTAAATCCTGTTGCTAGCCCACGAAGCATACCTTTATTTTCATGTAATTTTTCCAAACGTTCATAGGCTTCCGGCAGGGCGTCTTTTAAATTTACATATTTTTGATTTTTGGGAGAGGAGACTACGCTAAAAATTCTCTTTTCCGCCATATCTAAAATGTCATTCATATGGTCGTCACCTTCCTCAAAAGCAAGTTCGGATACATAATCTGCTGCTTCTATTAGGCTTCGAAGAACATATTTTTTTTGGACAATATCGGCATAATGTTTTATGTTGATGGAAGAAGGCACGACACTTACAATTTCAGCTAAATATTGATTACCACCAACTGCCTCAAGAAGTTTCTGTTCTCCTAATTTTGTGGAGAGGGAAAGCATGTCTATTGGTTCATTTTTTACCGAAAGATCAAGCATAGCCCTAAAAATTATTTTATGTTTTTCAACATAAAAAGAATCCGAAATTATCATATCTTCTACTTCATGCATTGCGTCCTTGCGGAGCATAATAGATCCCAAGACCGCTTGTTCAGAGGGGATACTTTGAGGTGGGATGCGAAGATTATTATTTTTTTCAATTCTAACCATTCTGCCATTCTAGCATAGTAAAATGATTGTCAAAGCCTAAAAATCGGTAAAATGTTATTAAACATGTGGAAAATTGCTGTGCTGAAGTAATTAAATATGGTAATATATTAAATATGTCGAAAAAAATATTTTTATCGGGAGTTCAGCCTTCCGGAAAGCCTCACCTTGGTAATTATTTTGGGGCAATGAAGCAATTCGTAGATTTACAAAAAGAGCACGAAGGCTATGTTTTTATTGCTGATTACCATGCTTTACATTCGTTGCGAAATTCTAGAGAAATGAACGAAAACATCAAGAATGTATTGCTTGATTATTTAGCCATTGGCTTAGACCCCAAAAAAGTTATATTTTTTAAACAAAGTGATATTAGTGAACACACTGAACTGGCTTGGATTTTTGATACCATTACCACAATGCCATTTTTGATGCGCGCTCATGCTTTTAAAGATGCACAGGCGAAGAATAAAGAAATTGATGTTGGTACTTTTAATTATCCTGTTTTGATGGCGGCTGATATTCTGCTTTATGGTCCAGATATGGTGCCGGTAGGAGCTGATCAAAAACAACATGTAGAAATAGCTCGGGATATAGCGGAAAAATTTAATAATACTTATGGGGAAACATTTAAACTTCCGAATCCGATGATTTTAAAAGATGTCGCTGTGGTACCCGGTACGGATGGCAAAAAAATGAGCAAGAGTTACAATAACACGATTCCGCTTTTTGCTGAATATGAAGAAATAAAAAAATGTGTAATGAGTATAGTCACGGATTCAGGTGAAGGAATCCCTAAGAATGTTTATGCAATCCATAATTTGCTTCGTCCAGCTTCGGAGCTTCTGTCTCTTTATGAGAGCAAGGCGGGAAAATATAAAGAATTAAAAGAATTACTAATAGAAGATTTAGAAAAGTTTATCGCGCCCTTGCGAGAAAAGAGAAAAGAATTTGCTAAAGATATTCCCACTGTCCTCTTGATTTTAAAAAAGGGAAGTGAACAGGCAAAAATTGTTGCGGCAAAAAAAATGGAAGAAGTACGGGAAAAAATCGGAGTGAATATATATTAATTTGCTTTATTTTTTTTAGTTTGTTAATGTTTGGATATAAGGTTATGAAACGAAATTATACAATAACAACATTGAATTATTGGTTTAGCACAAAAGTTTTAGCTTTTGCGCTATTTAATTGATTTCTTTCTTCTCTGTTTTATAAAAAAAGGAATCTACCAAACAGCGCACAAGCGCTGATTTTTGTTCTTTAGTGAAGAAAGGGGGTGATTTCATCATCAAAGTAGCTTGGGAATTAGACCCATGGTGTTAAGCGAGCTCGGCGCCCTCCGAGCAGGCAACGAGAAGGCCAAACTTCTCATAATCAACCAGTAACACCGAAAGGAGAAATGTTGCTGGTTTTTGTTTTTTTTGTGATAAAATACATTTACTATGAAAAAAAGTAGATTCGGGGAATTCGGTTTGATTATCGCTAATTCTCATCCATCGTTAGGAAAAGAAATAGCAAAAAAGCTCAAAGTAACTCCGCTTGAAATTGAATCCAAGTTGTTTCCCAATGGAGAATTGGACGTAAGAAGATTGTGCGATGTAAGCGGAAAAGATATATGTGTTTTTAGTTCACTACACGCTAATTATGACACAATGAAAGAGCTGAGATTGATTTGCAAATCAATCAAGGGAGCCAACAGAATTTTCGGAGTATTTCCATTTGTTAGAGATGGAAAATCTGATCATATCAAACGATTTGGAGAAAACGTAGCTTATAAAGACACCGCTATGGAAATTTCCAGTTCTGGAGTGGAAATAATCACAATATTCGACCAACATTCAGGGCAACATCCAAGTTTCTATGACACTAGACACTATCGTCTTCGCACGGTGCATCACGTATATTTAATGAAGATACTCATTGAATATGTGATGAAAAATAGTAAATTATATGACAGTGTTCTGGCTCTGGATGATGGTGGTTTTAAGAGGAATAAAAAAATTGCCGAAATGCTTGATAAAAAAGTTTCCTTTATTATCAAAGACAGAGACCCAGCCACTCGACTAGTGAGTATTGAAAAATCAAGTATTGTTGGAAATGTAAAAGGACATAGAGTTGCTTCTTTTGATGATATGCTTCAAGAGGGAGGAACTTTAGAGGCAGGCGCAAAGATTGCTAAATATAATGGTGCCAAAAAAATTACTTTTTTTGTAGTTCACAACGATTTTTCTATGAATACATTTAATCGTATTAATCCTCTGCTAGAAAATGGAGTAATTGATAAGATTTATATTTTAGAAACCGTCCCTCTCATTAATAAAGAAAAATGGCACAAGAATCTTGTGGTAATTAGTCCGGCAGACCTTATTGCTGATGTTATTACTCTTATTCATACTGAAGGTCACATGAGAAAATTATTTCTGGAAATATGATAATATAAAAGTATGCAAAATAGAATTTATATAAAAGATTTAAAAGATAATATAGGCAACCATTCGACGAGCTCAGGTCAAAAAGAAATTATTATTGCTGGATGGGTAGATGTCAGACGTGACCAGGGGAAGATGGTTTTTTTTGATATGAGAGATGTGACTGGGAAAGTGCAATGCGTAGCTTTACCCTCTCGAGCAGAAGTTATTGAAAAGGCAAAAGAAATTCGCTCAGAATGGGTTTTAAAAATTACTGGTTTAGTAAACAATCGTCCAGAGAAAAATATAAAAGTGGGAGTATTGAATGGGGGAGTGGAGTTAGAGGTGACAGGTATCGAAGTTTTGTCTGAAGCTCAAGATTTGCCATTTGACCTTGATACCGAAGTTAATCTTGATACATATTTGGATTATTTACCATTCAAGTTACGAACAGAACGAGCCAAAGATATTTTTAAAATGCAGGCATCAATTCTTGACGCTTATAGAAATTCTTTACAGCAACAAGGTTTTACAGAATTTATTGCCCCAGCGCTTGTGGGAGGAGATGCGGAAGGGGGAGCAGCCGCATTTAAAGTAGATTATTTTAATGACCATACGGCGTTTTTGGCGACTAGTCCACAATTTTATAAGCAAATTATGGTTGGTCCGTTTGAACGCGCTTTCACGGTGGCAAAAATTTTTAGAGCTGAGAAAAGCGCTACCACTCGTCATTTAAGCGAAGCAACCTGTATTGATTTTGAAATGGGGTTTATTGAAAATGAGCGAGAACCTATGGCAGTCTTAGAGCAAGTTATTCGCGATGTCGTTCAGATAGTGAAAGAAAAACACTCTGACATATTTTCTCATTTTAATACAACCTTACCGCTTCTACCTAATGAAATTCCTATTCTAACACTGAAAGAAGTACACGATATTCTTGGTGTTGAACATGCTCCAGATATGGATCCCGAACATGAACGTAATATTTGTGAATGGGCCAAAAAAGAAAAGGGTTCAGATTTCGTATTTATTACAAGATATCCAACAAAAAAGCGAGCCTTTTATACATATGAAGACCCAAAAGAAGCACCCTATTCTAGGGGTTTTGATTTGCTTTTTCGGGGATTAGAGATAAATAGCGGGGCGCAACGAATTCATAATTACGATATGCTTGTGGCTAAAATAAAAGAGAGGGGAATGGATCCTAACAAATTTTCATATTATCTTCAGGCTTTCAAATATGGTATGCCTCCTCACGGGGGGTCATCTACCGGACTGGAGCGTTTCACTGCTAGAATGCTTGAACTTCCAAATGTTAAAGAAGCTACTTCATTTCCGAGAGACATGACGCGTATAGATAGCAGACTGTCAGAATAAATTTACTCGTTAAACGATTGAGCTAAATCTTTTTTAATTTGTTTGCTTAATTTTTCTACACTTTTGAATTTCTTGGGAAAACGCAAGTATCTCTCCGTGACAGCGGTAATATTTTTACCATAAAGATTTCCATTAAATTCGAGAAGATGAACTTCTAGAGAATCTTTATTAATTAGTGAGTTAAATCCATAATATAAAAGTCCTCGGTAAACTATACCGTTCAAATCAACCTTACAGGAGTAGAGTCCCTTGGCAAGGTTTTTAGCTAAAGAAATGTCTAAGTTTGCCGTTCTGGCGCCTGTTTTTTCACTATTATTTTTACCAGCTAAAACTACTCCACTGATGATTTTTGTTTTATTCAGACGAGTGGCTAAAGAAACCGTTATAATCAAAACGACTGCGCCAATAATTTGAGTGGATGATAGGATATTGTGATTGAAAAAATAATCAAAAATAACTGCCGAGACTGGCCAAGCCAATTCGCATAAAGTTGCCAGTGAAGCTGGAATTTTTTTTAAACCATAATAATAAAAATACATAGCCATAGCCCCAGAAGTGAAGACTATGATAATTAAAGTTTTCCAGACACTTGATTCAATTGACGACAAGGTTGAAAAATATCTTATGGCCGGAATCAACATAATGAGTACAGTAAAACCAAACCGTAGAGCAGAAAGCAAGCCGTAGTTAATATTTTTTAAAGAATATTTTCCAAAAGTAGTTGATGACCCCCAAGAGAAAGCAGCTAGTAAAGAAAAAACGGCTATCATAAATGTAGCGCTACCAAAATTTATGGAACTTGGGTCTTTGAAGGTTACAAAATATCCGCCAATTAAAGCCAAAGTGGCATAGATATAAAATTTAAGAGGGAAGCGTTCTTTTAAAATAATAGCCGATAATAAGATAGCAAAAATCGGTTGAAACTTTTGCAAAAGAATAACCACTGAGACATCCACAAAACCGGTTAAAAATAGTGCTTTAGTGAAAAAAGTAGTACCCAACGCTCCGCCGAATAAAGCCACCCAAAAAATCGTCCCCCATTGTTTTTTGGTAATCTTTTTTAATTCTGCTCGATAAATAAATAAAAATGGCCAGAGAATAATGAATCCTAAGCTATGTTCTAAAAATACCACTAGGGTAGGGGAAACAGATGAAAGATGCGGACGCAAAAAAGTCCCATCTAAGCTCCAAAACAAAGCGGCCACCACGACCGCCAAGGCACCGATAAAAGTTTTATTTTTAAATTGCACCATTTGATAATAGCATATTTTAGTGTACAATATCAAAATGAAAATTACCTTTAAAGATAGCGCAAAAGGAGTGCCGGGGGAGGTGCTTTTTGTGTCTATTGGCTCAAAAAATGGTTCGACAAGCTCACCACAAGTAAGTGATGAAATTGTAAAAGAAAATGGAGTAAAAACTCTTTATTTGAAATGCGACGAGGAAGGAAAAATAAATTTAAGAAAGCTATTTTTATTAGTGCGCAAAATGGTTGTTATGGCTAAAAGCACCAAAACAAAAAAGCTTGCTTTCAATTTTAATGATTTCAAATTCAGCAGCATAAAACTATCTAACCTAGAGCTTGGAGAAATTATCGGCTCTCAGCTTGATTTTGCCAATTATGAATTTAATGAATATAAAACTCCACCAAAGGAAGGCTTTTCCTTAATTCAGGAAATTTTTATTTTAGGAGTAAATAAAGAAATACAAAAAGCTATTTTGAAAGGAAGTATTATTGCTGAGGAGGTAAATAAAACTCGTTCTCTCTCAAATATGCCTGGCGGAGATATGACTCCGCAAATTTTATCGAAGAAAGCAAAAGAAGCAGTAAAAAATTTACCAGTAAAAGTTACGGTGCTTGGCGAAAAGGAGATGGAAAAAGAAAATATGCGAGCTATCCTTTCTGTTGGACGAGGGTCAGATGAAGAATCAAAATTTATTATTATGGAATACGAAGGAGGCAAAAAAACAGATAAACCGATTGTGCTTGTAGGGAAAGGAGTAACTTTTGATACGGGTGGAATAAATTTAAAACCCTCGTCCTCTCTTTCTGGCATGAATATGGATATGTCTGGGGGCTCAGCGGTAATTCATGCGATTGTCTTAATAGCTAAAATGAAATTAAAAAAGAATGTAATTGGGCTCATTCCAGCTGTGGAGAATATGGCTTCTGGAAAAAGTTATCATCCGGGAGATGTGATTCGTTCTATGTCTGGACAAACAATTGAAATATTAAACACCGATGCGGAAGGCCGAGTGATTTTGGCAGATGCTTTAACTTATGCAGGGAAATATAATCCAAAAGTTGTAATAAATATTGCAACCCTAACGGGTGCAGCAATGGTGGCGCTTGGGGAGAGAGCCTCTGTTTTGTTTTCTAATGACGATAAATTAGCTAAAGACCTTGAAGAAAAAGGAGAAAAAACTGGGGATTATGTTTGGCGTTTGCCTATGTGGGAAGAATATGAAAATGAAATAAAGGGAACTTTTGGAGATTTTACTAATATTCACAACAAAGATTCTCGTTCTGGCGGGGCGATTTATGGAGCAATTTTTCTCTACCAATTTATCAAAGACCAATCCAAAGATGGTAGAATTCCAAAATGGGCGCATTTAGATATTGCTCCTAGAATGACCTCTATGACTGGTGAAAATCTTGCTATCGGTGCCCTTGGTACACCAGTTAGGCTTTTGTATAAATTTATTGAGGAATATGAATAAAACATGATTGGTGTAATTTTAGCCACTATTGGAACTTTTTTTGATGAGATATCCTCTTCTTTTGGGAAGTGGGAAATTTTACATAATAAGGAAAATATTTATACTTTTGGTTTTTTGAATATGTTTTGGCTTTTAATTATATTTATTATTTTTGCTCTCGTAAAAAATGATTTTATATTTAATCCTGCCTCTATTCCAATTTTTTGTTTATTAATAATTTTAGAAATAGCCCAAACTTATTCTTCTCTGCATGCAATAGTCAAAGCAGATCGTAGTACTTTAGGATTTCTAATGATTGGGACAATTCCACTTTTACTTTTAGTTGATAAGGTTTTAGGTTATGAAATAAGCACTTTTAATTTAATTGGGATTTTTGTAACAGTTTTAGGTTTGATTATTTTACTTACCAACCATGGTATTAATAAGAAAGGAATTGGTTATGTTATATTTTCTACCATTAATGCTGTAGCTACAATTTCTATTTATAAATATTGTATTACTTACTATAATTCTGTTGCGGCTCAACAAATTATCACTTCTGTTTTTTTATTAATTTTTTTATTTATTATGTCTATGTGGAAATTCAAACAGAATCCCTTGTCTTATCTTTTAAGAAAAGATTTTTTAGTACATTCATTTTCTAATGGATTTGGTTCTGTGTTAATAAGCATTGCTTATGTTTATGCTCCTGCTTCTATAATTACTAGTGGCAAAAGAGCTTCTTCTCTATTGTGGTCAATTATTTCAGGTAGTAAAGTTTTTCATGAAAAGCATATTTTAATTAAAATTACTTCATTTATTTTTATTGTTATGGGTTTGGTATTTTTAGTAATGTAATTCTTGTTGATAGCAAAAATTTGGAAATAATTATATAATATAAAGGTGGAAACGGAAACTTTTAAAATAAAAACAAACAATTTTGAGGGACCTTTTGGTTTACTTTTAACCTTAATTGAAAAAAGGAAACTTCACATCAATGATGTCTCTCTCTCGGCTGTGACTGAAGAATATTTAGGTTATCTGAATAAACTGGGAGGATTTCCACCGGTGGAGATTACCAATTTTGTTTTAGTTGCATCCACCTTGCTTTTAATTAAATCAAAATCACTTTTACCTAATTTAGATTTAACTAGTGAGGAGAAGGGTGATATAAAAAATCTAGAAGAAAGACTTCGTCTTTATGAACTTTTTACTAAACTTGGAGGAAATGTAAAAAGTAATTTTGGTCAGAGAATAATTTTCGCTCCACTTTCTAGAAAAAACAATTTACAAGCTTGGGGCCACACAACTTTAGTATTTTTACCGGACAATCAAATTACCAAAGAATCTATGATGACCTTAGCCAGAAATGTATTAGGTGAAATGCCCCAGAAAGTATTTTTACCTAAAGTGGAAGTGAGAAAAGTTGTTAGCCTTGAAGAAATGATTGATAAATTAAAAGACAGAATTGAAAATTCCCTCAAGATTAATTTTAAAGATTTTAATGGAAATGGAAAAAAGGTTACTCGAGAAGAAAAAGTTGTTGTTATTATTGGTTTTTTGGCTATGCTGGAACTTGTCCGACAGGGAATTATTAACGCTATACAGGAAATTGACTCTGGAGATATTTTTATGGAAAAACAAATTTTATGAATTTAGAACAAAAAATCGAAGCTGTTCTTTTTTTTAAAGGCGAACCAATTTCTTTAAAAAAACTTCAAGATATTTTAAAAGTTTCAAAAGAAGAAATAGAAACAGCCATTTTAAATTTAAAAACTAATTTTACAAATAGGGGAATAGTTTTATTGGAAAAGTCTGATGAAGTTACTCTTGGTACGATGCCGGAATTAAGTCAGCTAATTGAAGATTTACAAAAAGAAGAATTAAATAAAGAACTTTCTAAGGCGAGCCTGGAGACGCTTTCTATTGTTCTTTATAAAAATGGCGCCAGCCGGGCAGAGATTGATTATATTCGGGGGGTAAATTCAAGTTTTACCCTGCGGGCATTGTCGGTGCGTGGATTGATAGAAAAAACTATGGACTCGAAAGACAATCGACGGTATATCTATAAGCCAAGTTTTGATACGTTGTCTTTTATGGGAATAAAATCAGTAGAAGAGTTGCAAGATTACGGCGAAGTAAGTCAGGCCGTTGAAACAGCGGCTAAGAATTTAGAAGAAGAATCTACTGAAACAGAATAAGTAAAATCTATTAAAGGCACTCTAGATTAATACCTAATACGTAATTATTAATTAGATTTAAATCAGGGACATATTTATCCCCGTCAAAATCTTTAATGTCAGCATCGTTGATTAAATTTTTATATTCTTGGGTAAAATCTTTTGCGAGAGGTAAGTAAGACCAATGCCATTTTTCTTCGTTGTAGCCCGTTGGTCGGTTAACTCCTTTTTGAATATAAGGTTGGCAAAAACCAAAAAGCGGAGCATTCTTTACCAGCCATTCATATACTTTTTTACCTTTTTCAGTTTCAAAATATTCTAGATTAGCGTTATTGATATCTATTTCCGTGCCCCAATGATGTCTAGATGTTCCAGGAACAGCACTATATTCCAAGATTTTTTTAAATCTGGCTGATTCATCTAATATACTTTTTACTAAACTTTTCCCGTCTACTAGAGTGAACCCAGTCCATTTATTGTTCCAAATATTTTTTTGATAAATAAAATTTCTGGTAGCTGAAGCTATTCTTAAATCTACCTCATCCTTTTCTGCCACTTTCTGCATTTGTAAAAAAGCATCTAGGGTTTCTTTTCTCAAATACATTTTATACCCGCTAATGCTGTAATTCTCGGGGACAGCAATAAAATCTCCCCTCTGGGATGGGTCAAATTTTCCCATTAAATAATTTTTTTCTGCAACTTTCTCTTGTATTTTTTTAACAACTAATTCCAATACCAGGAGTTTTTGATGGAGAATTTTATTTTCCTGTCTTTGTTTTATATATAAGGTGAATGAAGTACCTATTGGTATAGAAATTAAAATTAGAAAAATTATCAACCATATAAAATTTAAAATATTTCCTTTTTTCACTTCAAAAGAATAACACAAGTACACATTTTAATCAAAAAAATTAAATGTTATACTATATTTATGCTCATAAACATAGTTAAAATTTTTCTACCGACTGCTTTCGCCTTTTTTTTGGGTTTTTTACTTACCCCAATTGCCACGTATTTTTTCTATAAATATAAAATGTGGAAAAAATATTCCAGAAATACAGATACATCTTCGTTAGATTTTCATAAAATACACAATGAAAAAGAGGAATTAAAAACACCTCGAATTGGGGGAATAATAATTTGGGTTTCTGCTTTACTTACGACTCTTGTTTTTTATTTAATATCAATTTTATTTCCATCATCTATTACGGAAAAAATGAATTTTCTGAGTCGCAATCAAACTATTATTCCTTTTTTCACACTTCTTTTAGGTTCTTTGGTCGGACTTTGGGATGACCTTATTCAAATTTATGGTAATGGTAAATTTGCCCGGGACGATAAGTCTTGGCGTAGATGGAAAGCTTTTTTGGTAATATTGATTTCTTTTTTTATCGGTTTTTGGTTTTTTTATAAATTAGGCCTGACCGAAATTCATATTCCATTCGGCGGAGAAATTTATTTAGGTATTTTTATTATTCCTTTTTTTATTATAGTGGCTCTGGCAACTTTCTCTGGGGGGGTGATTGATGGACTAGATGGCTTGTCCGGAGGAGTCTTTGCTTCCATTTTTGCCGCTTATTCTATTATCGCTTATGCGAATAATCAAATTGACTTGGCGTCTTTTTCTGGAGTTATTGCTGGAGTAATCTTGGCATTTCTGTGGTTTAACATTCCTCCAGCCAGATTTTATATGGGAGAAACGGGCATAATGGGTCTTACTATTACTTTGGCAACTTTTGCTTTTCTTACTGACTCGGTTTTGATTCTTCCAATTATTGCTTTACCTCTGGTTATTACTTCTGGTTCGGTTATTTTACAAATTTTTTCAAAAAAATTAAGAGGGGGTAAAAGATTATTAAAACTCGCCCCCATTCATCATCACTTTGAAGCAATTGGTTGGCCATCTTATAAGGTAACAATGCGTTTTTGGATCCTTTCAGTTATATTTGCTATCATCGGCATAATTTTAACAATTATTAGTAGGTGAGTTTATGAAAAAACCAGATAGATTTTTTCTAATAATTGTCTTTCTTTTATTGGCACTTGGGGTGGCTATGTTTATTTCGGCTTCTTTGGGGATTTTAGCTAAAAATGAGAAAACTTTTTATTCAGTACTTTTTAGTCAGTTGGTTTTAGGCTTTGGTTTTGGATTTTTAGGTATGTATTTTTGTTTTAAAATAAATTATAAATTTTGGCGTAAATTTTCTTTTTTCTTTTTTTTGGGATCAATACTTTTAACTGCAGCAGTTTTTATTCCAACTTTGGGATGGAGTCATGGTGGAGCAGAAAGATGGATACAGTTGGGACCAATTTCTTTTCAACCGGTAGAATTTTTAAAATTTGCTTTTGTAATTTATTTTGCGGCTTGGTTGTCTTGGGCTAAGAGTAGAATCAAAGATTTCAAATTTGGAGTTCTGCCGTTTTTAATAATGATTGCAGTTATTGCTTTAATTTTATTAAAGCAACCGGATACAAAAAGTCTTATTTTAATTATAGTTACTGGAATATCAATGCTTTTTGTTTCCAGTGTTCCTGTTAAATATATTTTAGGTACAATTTTAGGAGCAGGATTATTGTTTGGGACTCTTGTTTATTTTACGCCTTATTTACAGGAACGGGTAAAAACCTTTATCAATCCGGCACAAGATGCACAGGGGTCTTCTTATCAAATTCAGCAATCGCTTATTGCCATAGGGTCTGGTGGCGTTTTTGGGCGTGGATTTGGACAAAGTATTCAAAAATTTGGCTATCTTCCCGAACCACAAGGGGATTCTATTTTTGCTGTTTTAGGTGAAGAATTAGGTTTTATTGGGGCAACTTTAACAATCTTTCTTTATCTTCTTTTTATGTTGAGAGGTTTTCGTATTGCCAACCGCTCTCCAGATTCCTTTAGTGGACTTTTGGTCTATGGAATTGTTATACTAATTACAGTCCAATCGTTTATGCATATTGCTTCAGTAATTGGAGTTTTTCCTTTGACCGGAGTTCCTTTAGTTTTTATGAGTCAAGGGGGGACCTCGCTGATGGTTTATATGGCGGCTGTCGGCATTGTGTTGAATGTATCAAAATTATCCGCCAGAAGTAGATCAGTTTAGATTAATTAAATAATATTTATGAAAATAGTTTTCACTGGTGGGGGGACAGGAGGGCATTTTTATCCTATTATCGCTATTGCCCAAAAAGTTAATCAAATAATAGATTCTGAACACATTCTTGGGGCGAAACTCTATTATTTTTCCAATGATCCTTATGACAAGGAGATGCTCTTAGAAAATAGACTTTTATATGAAGAAATAGATTCCGGTAAGATGCGCACTTATTTTTCTTTGAAAAACTTTTTTGATATTTTTAAAATTTTTTTTGGTACCCTGAATGCAATTTTTAAAATATTTACAATTTACCCCGATGTTATTTTTGGCAAGGGAGGATATGCATCCTTTCCGACAATTTTTGCAGCTAGAATTTTACGTATTCCAGTTATTATTCATGAATCGGATTCAGCGCCCGGTAGGGTAAATAAATGGGCCGGGCACTTTGCCCAAAAAGTAGCTGTGTCTTTTGAGCAAGCGGCGACTTATTTTCCTCAAAAAAATACTGCTTGGATAGGACAGCCCATTCGCACCGAGATAGAACATAGAGCGACTAAAAAAGAGGCGCTTGAATATCTTAAACTTGAAGAAGAAGTGCCTGTTGTTGTTATCTTGGGGGGTTCTCAAGGGGCGGAACTTATCAATAATATTGTCTTAGATGCTTTACCGAGATTAATAAAAAATTATCAGATTATTCATCAAACCGGGATTAAAAAGTTTAAAATAGTTTCTAGCCAGGCTGAAGTTGTATTGACTAGAGAAAGTCTCCGAACAAGATATTTTCCTTTTCCTTTTTTAAATCCCTTACAAATGAAAATGGCAGCTGGCTCGGCAACCATTATTGTTTCTCGTGCTGGATCAACTTTATTTGAAATAGCTTCTTGGGGCGTGCCGTCAATCTTAGTTCCATTTAAAAATTCTAATGCTGATCATTCCAGAAAAAATGCTTTTAATTATGCCCGAGCCGGAGCCTGCAGTGTTATTGAGGAAGCTAATATGACCGCTAATATTTTAAGTGGAGAAATTGAAAGAATAACGAACGATAAAATAAGTTATGAAAAAATGGCGAAAAATGCCAAAGCTTTTAGTAAAGAGGGTGCAGCCGAAAAAATTGCCCGTGCTTTGGTGGATATCGCTTTGAGTCATGAGAGATAAATGCTAAAATGCTCTTATGTCAGATAAAAAAATTGTTACCAGGTTCGCGCCTAGCCCGACAGGGTTTATTCATGTAGGAAATATTCGTACGGCTCTGTATGCGTGGTTGTGGGCTAGAAAAAACAATGGTCAATTTATCTTACGTATTGAAGATACGGATAAGGAAAGGGAAGTGGAAGGTTCTATTTTTCATATCCAAAAATCACTGAAATGGCTTGGGTTGAATTGGGACCAAGGGCCGGATATTGGCGGATTGTATGCACCCTATATTCAATCGGAAAGATTAGATATTTATAAAAAATATGCGCAAATTTTAATTAATAAAGGGTTTGCATACCCCGATCCATATTCGGAAGAAGAGGTCGGACAATTTCGTAATAAAGCAGAACTGGAGAAAAAACCTTTTTTATATAGAGAACACCGACCTGAAAAGTTTGATATTTGGGATGAAACAAAACCACTTCGTTTTAAGATTCCAGAAATAAAAAATTATAAATGGAATGATATTGTTTGGGGCGAACTTTCCGCCGGAACTGAAGCGTTAGATGATTTTATTTTAATAAAAAGCGACGGATATCCGACATATAATTTTGCGCACATTGTAGACGACATAGAAATGGGAGTGACCCATGTGGTGCGGGGACAGGAATTTATTTCTTCCACCCCAAAATTTTTATCTGTCTATGAAGCTTTTGGTATCACTCCTCCGCTATTTGTCACTACGCCTCCAATCATGGGAGACAGTGGCAATAAAAAGTTGAGTAAGCGTGATGGTGCTAAAGATATTTTGGATTATGAAAAAGAGGGATATCTATCAGACGCCGTGATAAATTATTTGGCTTTTCTTGGTTTTAATCCGGGTGGAGAAAAAGAAGTTTATACACGGGAAGAGCTAATTAATGTTTTTGATATTAAAAAAATTCAGCGCTCTGGAGCTAAGTGGAATGATGATAAACTTAATTGGTTAAATAAGGAACACATTAAATTACTTTCCAAAAATGAAATTGAAAAAAGTATTTTGGAATATTTGCCGAAAGAAATGCAAAATGACATTGGAAAAAAACTAGTACCGTTAATTTTTGAAAGAATTTCTAAGTGGGGAGATGTAGAGGATATCGTTACGAGAGGGGAGTTAGATTTCTTTTTTAAAAAGTCAGACTACGATAAAGGAAAACTTATCTATAAAAATATTTCCTTGGAGAAAATTAAAAACAATTTAGAATTGGTAATTAAAGCATTGGAACAAATAAAAGAAGAAAATTTTACTGTTGAAAATATTAAAAATGTATTAATGACTCTGGCTGATAATTTAGAAAGTAGGGGAGAGGTCTTGCACCCGGTTCGTTTTGCCTTGTCTGGATTAGATAAATCTCCTGATCCGTTTATTATTGCAGAGATTTTAGGAAAAAATGAGACTTTATCAAGATTACAAAAAGCTATTTAAGATAATAATTTTATTCTCTTTAATTTTATATCCGATGGTTTTTTCCTATGCGGAAACTGCTCAGGAAATTCAAAATAAAATAAATCAAAATAATTCTAATATACAGAATTTGGAAAAAGAAATAGCAATATATCAGATACAACTAGACACTTTGGGACAGCAAAAAGATTCTTTGAGTAAATCATTAAAAGAGCTTGATTTAACCAATAAAAAATTGAAGGCAGATATCGCCGTTACGCAAAATCAGATTAATAAAACAAATCTCACTATCCAAAATTTGAGTTTCGATATTGGGAGTAAGCAAGATTATATAAATAATGACATTGATGCCATCGAACTTGGACTAAAACAAATGAATGAAGCTGATCAAAATAATGCTTTGCAAATCTTACTCTCTGGAGACAACTTTACCACTATTTGGAATGATGTTGATAATTTAATAAGTGTTCGTGAAAAAATCAGAGATAATATTGCAAATTTAAAACAAATTAAGGGTGAATTAGAAAACACCAGGCAACAAACCATTGACGCAAAAAATAAGCTAACTAAACTTCATTCCCAGCTTTCTGATCAGCAAAAAATAGTCGTCCAAAATAGCAATGATAAAAATAAACTTCTCAAGGAAACAAAAAACAATGAAGCTAATTATCAAAAATTATTAAAAGATCGATTAGCAAAAAAAGATGCCTTTGAAAAAGAGTTGGAAGATTATGAATCACAGTTAAAATACATTCTGGATCCGTCTAAGCTTCCCAGTGGAAGAGTATTAAACTGGCCACTTAGTGCAATTATTATAACTTCTTCTTATGGTCCAAGGAACGGCGGATTTCATTATGGATTTGATTTGAGGGCCAGAACTCCATTGCCGGTCTTTGCTATGGCTGATGGAGTGGTAGATGGAGTTGGCGATACAGATATTCAATGTCCAGGAGTTTCTTTTGGACGCTTTGTACTTATAAAATACAACAACGGGTTAGCGAGTACCTATGGGCATTTATCACTCATTAAGGTGAAAAAAGGGGACACTATAGCAAGGGGTCAAATAGTCGCTTATAGTGGCAATACAGGCTATTCTACGGCTCCCCATCTTCATGTCTCAGTTTATGCCCGTGATGCGGTTGAAATAAAAACTATTCCAAGCAAATCATGTCCAGGGAAAGTCTTAACCCAGCCTGTTTCTGCAACAAATGGTTATCTTAATCCGTTAAATTATTTACCCCCAACAACTGCCAGTATGTTCAAATAAAGTCTTGCCTCAGCAAGAGACTGTGTGTTAAAATAAAAGTATGAAAAATAGTAAGGAAAATGGGTTCATTCAAATTATAATTCTTCTTATTATTTCTTTGTTTGTGATGAAGTTTTTTGGAATAACTATTTCTGAAGTTTTTAATTGGTTTTCTAGTTTTTTTAAAAGTGTTTTAAAATAGATTATTTTAATGAAAAATTATAACAAGCAGTCTGGCATAAGTATCTTAGGAATTTTATTTTTATCGGTGGTTGTTATTTTAGTGCTCAGTTATTTTAATATAAGCATCAAATCTGTTGTGGATAGTCCTGCTGGTCAGGAAAACGTAAACTATGTTAAAGGAGGGGCTAAAAGCTTGTGGACCACTTATTTAGCGGAACCAGCTTCATACCTTTGGAATGATGTTTGGGTAAATATTTTTTGGAAAGGTTTTATTTCTAATATGGAGCGTATTCGTGATGGTCAGCCCACTGATTTTGATAATGCAGCCAAAAGTCTCCAAATGGTGCAATAAAGGATAAGTATGGCCTAAATAGGTCTATCTTAAATAAAAGACCCAAAACATATATTGTGCGACACGTAGATATATTAATTACACGAGCTAGAAAGGCTATATCCGGCTGCTTGTGCTTCCTCCCCTGTCGTAAAGTAAATTCTATTTTCTTGCTTGATTGTTTTTCCGGCTGAACAACTAATGGTATAGTATTTACTTCCCTTACTTGAAGCAAAAAAAATTTTTCCAACAGAATTTGAATTTTGGGTTATTATAGGACTTGCAGCTTGATTTATCCCTTGGTCGGGATACTCTATTTTTATACCCGAAAAGCTATTTTCCTTAGAAGATAGCCTGCCCAGCTCAAATGACCCTAATCCGACCAAAATTACAATAATAACTGTCAAAAGGTCCTTCCCTTTTTCATTTTCTAGAAATTGCTTGATTTTTTCCATGAAATAAATTATACTACATTTCATGGCACATAGAAAAGCTGGCGGTACAGCCAAAAACTTAAGAGATTCGCAACCAAAATACCTCGGTATTAAGCTTACCGACGGCCAAAAGGCTCAGGCTGGCTCTATTATCGTTCGTCAGCGCGGTACAGCTATTATGGCTGGGACAAACGTATCTGTAGGTAAAGATCATACCCTTTTCTCTCTTAAAGACGGTATGGTCAAATTTGGCTCTAAGCGCAAAACTTCTTTCAACGGTAACGTTGTTGTTAAAAAAATAGTGAATGTGGTTTAATTTAAATTCTTTCTACGATAAGTTTAAACGAAGATTTTTTATCTTTAATGAAAATCGGGATTTCAAACTCCCCTACTTCTTTAATTGGTTTTTCTAAAGCAATACATTCTTCGCTAATATCGGCGTGATGTTGAGTTTTCATTTCTTCTACAATTTCTTTATTTTTTATTCCAGAAAACAGATGACCTTTTTCATCCGCCTTTGCTTTAATTATAATCACTTTTCCCTTAATTTCTTCTAAATTTTTCAGGAGTAGAGTTTCTTGCACTTCCCTTTCAATTACAATTTCTTTTTGGTGCATTTCTAGCGAAGCGATGGCTTTTGGTGTGGCCATTTCTGCTAATTTTCTGGGTAATAAAAAATTCATAGCATAGCCATCATTTACTTCTTTAATATCGTATTTCTTCCCTACCCTGGGAACATCTTGTAAAAAAATAATTTTCATAAATTAATTTATAGTTTTAATAATAATTCCACCGCTTTGTCTAATTGTGGATCTTTTTTAGCATTAATATCTTTTTGAGTAATTTCCACAAGATAATCCGGGGTCAATCCTTTTTCAGAAATAGAAGTTCCATTGGGAGTCAGCCATCTGGCTACGGTGATTTTTAAAACAGTATCTGAAGTAACACCGACTACTTCTTGGACTGAGCCCTTACCAAAACTTTGACTTCCCACTAATTTTGCCCGACCATTATCCTGCATAGCGCCAGCGAGAATTTCGGAAGCTGAAGCTGACCCATCGTTAATTAAAATCACAAATTTTAATTTTTCGCTAAAAATATCATAACCCTTGCTTCTAAATATTTCGGCTGTTTTATTATTACCATAATCTTCAGTTACAACTATTTTCCCTCCCTTTAAAAACCAACTAGCCATATCTACGGCTGCATCCAAGTAACCACCAGGATTTCCTCGTAAATCAAGTAAAAGTTTATCACTACCTGAATCTATAAATTGTTTTATCGCACTACGGAAAAGATTAGCGGAATTGGCGGAAAAACTGTAAAGTCTAATAACAAAAATTCCATCATCCCTTAATTCTGTATCTAAAGTGGGAATGTTAATTGTGTCTCTAGTAATTGTTATTTCTTTTGGTTGTTGTAGTCCTTCACGGAAAATAGTGAGAGTGACAGATGTTCCCTTAGGCCCACGTATTAATTTAACTGCTTCCTCAATACTTAATCCACTAGTGATTTTTTCATTAATTTTCAGGATTTCATCGCCGGATTTTATATTAGCCCGATAAGCAGGAGTATCCTTGAGTGGAGCAATTACTGTGAGAACTTTATTTTTTATTCCCACTTCCATACCGATTCCATCAAAATTGCCGGCTATTTCTTCTTTAAAAGATTTAGTTTCCTCTGGATTAAAGAATACACTATATGGATCATCTAAAGAGCCTACTAGGCCCAAAATAGCCCCATAAACCCTGTTCTGGTCAGTAATAGTATCAGCCTTTGGGTATTTTTCGTTAATTATATTCCAGACTTTCCAAAAAGGAGAAAAGTCTGTTTGAGTGGTGACTTGTGTTTCTTTATTAGTTAAACCTAAAATTTTATCTATTGCGGGTCGATTAGAATTACCCACATAGACACCTACAGCAAAAGTAATAAAAAACAAAGCAATAATGATAATGACAGTAGCAATACGTCTTGTTTTAAAAAAATTTTTCATTAGATTATATTTTACTTTTCTCCTTCCTCTTCCTTGAATTCATTTTCTGAAAAATTTTCAAAAATTTTTTCTTCTTTTTTCTCTCTTAATTTGGATTCTTTATATAGCATAAAACTCACATACATAAGTCCTAACCCAGAAAGAGTCGTCAGGCTATCTTTCCAAGAATATGGAAAACCTAAATATGGTAATATTGCTATCCAAATACCTAAAACTAAAAATATTCGTGCTTTTTGCATAAATGTATTGTATTTTATAAACAAAAAAAATGCAAATAGCTTTCTATCGATATTAAAATTTATTTTAAAAATCCAAACTTTGGGTAATTACCATATTGTGATGACTTAAATAGTAATTGGTAATAAAAATCACTCCAATAATAGCTAAAACAACTAATCCATTTGTTATTAATCCAAGATGATGATTTTTCATTTTTATAAATATTACATATAAAAACAAGGCAAGGACAATAATTCCGAAAATAATATATAGAAATATATTAGTAGTATTGCGGGGTGAGGCAATTAGTTTTTGCCAAAATGAAGCATTTTCAGCTGGGCTAATTAAAATATCTTGAGTATTTTCTGTAGTTATAACTGTTTCTGCCCCAAGAACATTTATCAGTTCCTCATTATTTGTTTTTATTTCTTTTGAGGTGGATTCTATTTGTCCTATTGTTTCTTTTAGAGGATTTGCGTAAATTTGAGTTACGAAAATTGTCTCATATCCTTCATATATACCAGTAGCAATACCGGTACCGATTTCTGTATAGTTTTCTTTTATAATATTTGATTTATGGGAAGAACTAGACATCCAAGCAGTAGCGACATCTTTGGAATCGCTAAAGTTAATAGCTAGATTTTCACCAGCATATTGGTATTGATAACCTACTTGCTCAAGCCAATACCAAGGAGTTTTTCCTTCAGGGCTGGTGTGGGCAAAGTATCCTTTGGCGGACATATCTTCTGCTTTCATTTCGGCTGCTTTATTTAAAATTGGATTAACTGTTAAAGTTTGAAGATCTTGAGATTGTCGCTTTTCGTTTGTTAGATTAGACAAGACAGCTGGCAAAACTGCTGCCATGTTCCCTGCTGTATTTAGATGAGTTAGTGTCGGTAAGAGAAAAGTTATTATTTCTAAAAAAATAACAATAATAATAAGATTACGAATATTATAACCACGTAAAATATGTGGACGATGCTCATTTCCTTCGTGTGGAATAAAATGTTTTTTTAACCAAGTAAACATTAGCTATATTATGAACAATAAAAACTTATTTGTAAAGATGAACAAGTTTTTGTCGTGCGTTTAGTAATACTTCTATTTGTTATTTACTTAAAATACTCTGGTGTGTTGACGGACATCCAGTCTAAGAGCTGACGCATAATAGTGGAAGCGGCGCCACCGCCTGTGGTTGCGGGTCCAGCTTCCATTATTATTGCAAAGGCGTATTTTGGATTTTTGTAAGGAAAGAAACCAATAACCCAAGAATTAACTTTATTTTTAGCTACTCCAATCTGGGCAGTACCCGATTTAGCAGCTACTTGTACATAGGGTACATTTAGAGCTGTCACGGTCCCGGAAGTTACCGCAAGTTTCATTCCTTCATGTACAGTATTAAAATATTCTTTGTTTAAGTTAAGTAGAGTTTTTTGATTTTCCTTTTCCAAATCACCTAACACTAAATGTGGAGTGAGCATTATTCCACTGTTTCCAATAGCGGCTACTGCACGAACCATCTCTATTGGGGTTACTTGGAATCCATATTGTCCGATGGCAGTATGATAGGTGTCTCCAATGCGCCAAGGGTCTCCTTTGAAATTTAATATTTTCCAATTCGGACTGGGAATGGTCCCAGCTTTTTCGTCTGGCAAATCTATTCCTGTTTTTTCTCCAAAACCGAAAAGTTCCGCATATTTTCCAAGATTAGTTATACCTAACCCTTTTTGATCTTCAAATCCCCCACCAATTTCATAAAAATAAACATCCGAAGAAACAGCTAATGCTTCCATCATATTTGTCCAGCCATTTACTTGCCAATCTTTAAAAACAGTTTTTTGATTTGGAAAATAAGGATTAGGGATAGAAATAGAGCCGGTAGAAAGAATTTTTTTATACGGATCAATTACTCCTTCTACTAGAGCCCCTAAAGCAAAAAAGGGTTTGACGATTGATCCTGGAGTATAAAGTCCAGAGATATCTCTATCTAAAAAAACTTTTCTTGGGTCAGTTAAATAACCATTAATTATTACCACGTCTTTTCCTAATGAAAGAATTTCTGAATTATATTCGGGAAAACTGGTGGTAGCTATAATCTCTCCATTCTCTGTACTCATTATAATCCCCGAACCTCCGTTAAAAGTTCTATTGGCTGAGAGATTTTTTATGAGATTGAACAATTCTTTTTGAATTCTTGAATCAATCGTCGTTATTAAGTCGGTACCTTTTTTGGGTGCATTGATAATATTTTCCGAATATACTTTTCCCAATGCATCTGTTTCTATTATTTTTGCTCCATTTTCACCCTTTAGTGAATCATTGTATTGTTTTTCTAATCCATCTTTGCCTATAAATTCGACCTGCCAATAATTGCCAGAATTATCCATTGTGGGATAACTCACATAACCTAAAAGATGTGAGAATCCTGGTGACAAATAATTTCGAATAGGAATGGAAGATTCGCTTGTTTTTTCATTCCAGGTTAATTCTACCTTATTACGATCGTAGACCATTCCCCGATCGGTAAAAATAGGAACTTTTTCTAGTATATTATTTTGGCTACGTTTAAAATATGTTTCCCCTTTTTGGATTTGAAGATAAACAAGCCGAGTTCCAAAAATTACTGTAAAAAATAAAAATAAAATACCAAGCAAGAGAATATTTTTTTTAGGGATAGGACGCTCTATCCGTCCCTCAAATTGCTGGCGATCAAAACTTTCTAGATTTTTTGAATCTAGAAAAATCTCGTCTGGTTCTACCAAGGTATTTTTTTTCTTTTTATTTTTTTTAAATATTTTAACGATCATTATAAAATTTTACTTTTTTTTTCATTATTTCTATCATTATTAAAACAATTGAAGTGACGATAAAAGAAGTAAAAACTACAGGAAAACTTGACTCTTTTGTTCCATAAAGCAAATCCGATAAAATAAATAAAATTATTGCTTCGAAAAAAACATTAAAATAAATCATTCCAGCTAAAGCTAAAATGACAGACACCCAAAAAGGCATAAAAAGTATTGAAAATAAGAGTAAAAGAGAAGCTAAAATTCTAAACAACATAGACCTATTCTACTTGGAAGCCAGTTTTGACGCAAGACCGAGGTAATTTTCTGGAGTGATTGCTAAGAGTTCAGTTTTGATTTTATTACTGACGTCAAGTGTTTTGATAAATTTATGAATATCTTCTAAGGCCACTTGTTTACCTCGAGTTAAATTTTTTAATTTTTCATAAGGAAATTTTACCTCTTCCCTTCTTAAAATTGTTTGGATTGCTTCGGCAATAACTTCTGGATGTGCATTTAAGTCTTCTCTTATTTTATTTTCATTCACTTTTATTTTACTTAATCCTTTAAGTAATGAAATATAAGCTAAATAAGAATGTCCAAAAGCAGTACCAAGGGTGCGTTCTACTGTGGAATCTGATAAATCTCGTTGTAGGCGCGAGACTGGGAGCTTGCGAGCAAAAAATTCAAACAAAGCATTTGCTAGTCCTAAATTTCCTTCACTGTTTTCAAAATCGATGGGATTTATTTTGTGGGGCATAGTGGAAGAGCCTATTTCCCCTGCTTTTGGTTTTTGAGTTACCCAGTTGTCAGAAATATATCGCCACATATCCTGATTAAAATCTAGCAGGATACTATTTATTCTTCGCAGGGCGTCAAAAATTTCTATATAACTATCGTGACATTCTATTTGAGTCGTGTTTAAATTGACGGCAAATTTCTGCTTTCGGTTTTTATTAAAATCCTCAATAAATTTTTTACTAAATTCTAACCAATTTATATTTGGATAAGCAACTAGGTGGGCATTATAGTTTCCAGTAGCGCCATTTAGTTTTGCTTCTATTTTTATTTTTTGTAAATTTTTAAGCTGTTTTTCTAAGCGAGAACGAAAAACATTCATTTCTTTGCCGAAAGTAGTGGGAGAAGCGCTTTGCCCATGAGTACGAGCCAGCATTGGTAAATTTTTATATTTATTCGCTAAAATATTTAATTCTGAAATTATTTCTGAAATTGAAGGTATTAGTACATTCTCTAAAGAGTCAGACAAAATGAACGCATAGGCGATGTTGTTTGTATCTTCCGAGGTGACGGCAAAATGAACCCACTCAACACTGTCTTTTAAGGATGTCTTGGAAAGTTTTTCTTTTATAAAATATTCAACTGCCTTAACATCATGATTGGTTATTACTTCTATCTTTTTTATTTCTTTATAAAAAGTTTCGTCAAATTTTTCGTAAAGATTCGTAATTATTTTTATTTCTTTGGATGTAAATTTTCTCAGAATTTTATTCTGTGATAAAGCTATCAGATATTTACACTCCATCACAATGCGATATTTCATTAATGCTTCTTCAGAAAAATAAGATGCCAAGGCACGGGTTTTTTCAAAATATCTTCCGTCCAGTGGATTTATTGCATTCTTTATCATAATTATATTATATATTTTTTAAGATTATTTTCTATTCTTTTTTCAATATTTCCTGTTTCAATTTTAAAACTAGTGCCAGTAATTTGTTCAAAAATCTGCATATATCGGCGAGATAGCTCTGATACTAATTCCGGAGGAGCCGGTGGTATTATAACATCTTTATATGGATCACATTGTTCTTTAAACCATAAACGTAGAAATTCTTTATCGAAATTTTCTGGTTCTAGGCCACCTTTAATGCGTTCCTCGTAAGTTTTTGCTTGCCAATAACGAGAGGAATCGGGAGTATGAATTTCGTCAACGAGAGTTAGTTCTCCGCTCTCATCTAAGCCAAATTCATATTTAGTATCTACTAAAATTAATCCATGCTGAAAAGCGACTTCTTGCCCTCTTTGAAAGAGTTTTAATGTTACGTCCATCATTTTTTCCCATAATTCTTTTGAAACAATTTTTTCGTTTACAATATCAGCAGTCGTTAACGGTTGGTCGTGGTCCGAAGCTTTGGTCGTGGGTGTTAAAACTGGTTTAGCTAGTTTTTGATTTTTTTTCATACCATCTGGTAAAATAAAATCACCAAAATTTCTTTGTCCATTATTATATAAAGTCCATAAAGAAGTATCAGTGACTCCAGTAATATATCCTCGCACCACCATTTCTATAGGGATAACTTTACATTTTTTACCCACCACTACATTTGAATCTGGAAAATCAAGAACGTGATTTTTTACAATATCTTTTGTATTTTCAAACCAAAAACGACTAATTTGTGTCAGAACTTGTCCTTTGTAAGGGATTAAGGCAAGATTGCGGTCAAAAGCTGAATATCGGTCAGTGGAAATTAAAATTACCTTGTCGTTTTGAATATAAACATCTCTTACTTTACCAATATATTTTTTTCCTAAATTTTTGAAATCTGTTTTTTCTAAAATATTCATTTTTTTTAAATTAAACTAATTTTACTTTACCTTCTCCTTTAATAATTTGACCGATTTCATATAAATGATAATCTGAATATTTTTCCAAGATTATTTTAATTTTTTCTTTTTCTGCTGACGAAGCTATTAGAACCATTCCTATGCCCATATTGAAAGCTGTATACATTTCCTCTTCGTTTACCTGGCCGATTTTCTGTAAAAAAGAAAAAATAGGAAGTACTGGCCAGGAATCTTTTTTAATTTCTGCGTTAAGGTTTTTTGGAAGTACTCGTGGAATATTCTCTATAAAGCCCCCGCCAGTTATATGGGCGATGCCTTTTATTTCAATGCCCGAATCAAGAATAGCCAATATAGGCTCGGTATAATTTAGATGAATTTGTAAAAGTGCTTGGCCGATAGTCGTGTTGAGTTCAGGAATTTTATCTCTTATTGAAAGTTTAGCTGTTTCGAAAATTAATTTTCTTGCCAGGGAGAATCCATTAGTGTGCAATCCAGAAGAAGCAAGACCTAGAATAATATCACCTTCCTTAATTTTTTCTCCGGTGATTATTTTATCTTTCTCTACTATGCCGGTGATACATCCGGCGATATCATGTTCTCCTTTCATATATACCCCAGGCATTTCCGCGGTTTCGCCACCGATAATTGCGACACCGGCTTTTTTACAAGACCTTACCATTCCAGAAACTATTTGTTCCATTTCTTCGGGTACGAGTGTTTCGTTAGCGACATAATCTAAAAAAATAATTGGCCGTGCACCCATGGCTAAAATATCTCCACAACTATGTCCAACCATGTCTTCCCCCACAGAGTCGTATTTATTTACCATTTTGGCCACCAAAAGCTTTGTTCCCACGCCGTCAATACTTTGAACTAAGATTGGGTGTTTATAATTTTTTATTATCTCTCCTAGGTCATACAATCCTCCGAAATGTCCAATGTTGGTTAGCACCGCTTTGGTATGGGTGCTCATGACGTCTTCCTTAATTCGCTTGACGACTTCATTTCCAGCTTCAATATTTACCCCAGCTTGTTTATATAAGTCAGTCATTTATTTTGCAAATATTTTTTATATCCAATTTTTAAAAGTTTTTTGCTTTTTATTTTTATTTCCTTATTCATTTTATTTTTATAAGCAACTAATTTTTTTTCTAAATTTTTATCAGATATTGCGAGCATGGCTATGGCCAACAATCCAGCATTTTTAGCAGAGTTAATTCCGACAGTGGCCACCGGTATACCGGAAGGCATGTTGACCGTTGAAAGAATGGAATCAAGACCATCTAGATTTTTTGTTTTAATAGGTACACCGATAACTGGTAGGGTTGTTAATGAAGCAATTACCCCTGCTAAATGTGCTGCGCCTCCAGCACCAGCAATAATAATTTTTAATCCGCAATCTTTAGCAATAGTTGCATATTTATGAACCAAGTCAGGACTGCGATGCGCCGAAGCAACCGTTATTTCATAGGGTACCTTAAATTCTTCAAGGACCTTGGCTGCTTCCGCCATTACCTCTAAATCAGAATCTGAGCCCATAATTATGCCAACTTCTAGATTTTTCATAGTAATTTTATCTTATCATTTTTTTAATATAAAACAAAAATATAATTTTAATGCTTAAAATGCCGAAAACCAGTTGTAACCATAGCCATTTTGTATTTATTAGCCATGTCGATGGAAGCTTGGTCGTTCTTGGAACCTCCGGGTTGAATAACGGCGCTTACTCCTGCCTTCCCTGCCATCTCCACAGAATCAGGAAATGGAAAAAAAGCTTCCGAAGAAAGCACGGCACCTTTAAGTGAAAATCCAAATTTTTTAGCTTTATCAATTGCCTGCTTTAGGGCATCAATGCGAGATGTCTGTCCACAACCCATAGAAACAAGCGTGCCGTTTTTTACCAGAGCCACAGAATTAGATTTTAAATGTTTAGTGGCGATAGCGGCCATCAGTAAATCTTTTTCTTCCTGTTTGGTAGGTTTTCTTTTTGTAACAATTTTTAAATCTTTTTCATTTTCCACGTGAGTATCTCTGTCCTGAACAAGTAGTCCCGTAAAACAAGTGCGAATTTGCTTGGTAGGTAGAATTGGATTTTGCCCCGCCTTCGCCAAGGCTTCGGCGGGCAAGCACTTTAAAATTCGACAATCTTTTTTCTCCTTTAATATTTCTAGAGCCTTTTTTGTAAAATCTGGAGCAATAATTACTTCTAAAAAAATCTTTTGTTTTTTTATATATTTAGCAATATTTTCTTTAATGATTCTATTAGTAGCAAACACTCCACCAAAGGCAGAAAGTGGGTCAGCTTTATAGGCGGCTTTATATGCATCTAAAAGTTTTCCTTCTTTGCGAACAGCTAAACCGCAGGCATTCAGGTGTTTAATAATAGCGAAAGCGGGATCTTTAAAATCACTAATGGTTGTGATAGCAGCTTCAGTATCAAGAAGGTTGTTATAAGAAAGTTCTTTGCCATTAAGTTGAGAAAATATTTCGGACAAGTTGCCGACAAATTTTCCTCCTTGGTGCGGATTTTCCCCGTAGCGAAGTTTAATACTCGTGTCAAAGCCCGCCTTTGACACACCCTGAAAATATCCACGAATAGCAGTATCGTAAATGCTAGTTACTTCAAACGCTTGACCAGCGAATTTTTTACGTTGTTCCAAAGTAGTTTTTGCACTCTTTTTTAGTATTTTAATTAATTCTTGATATTGGTATTTAGAAGGAATAACTACCACATCGTTAAAATTTTTCGCGGCTGCTCGAATAAGTGCTATTCCACCAATATCTATTTTTTCAATAATTTCTGCCTCGCCTTTCGAAGTCTTGGCGAAGGAGGGTTCGTTTCCATATTTCTCGAGAGTTTCTTCAAACGGATAAAGATCCACGATAACTAAATCAATATCGGCTATCTTGTGTTCTTCTTTTTCTTTTTGGTCTTTTTTGTTGTCTCGACGATTCAAAATCCCACCAAAAATTTGTGGCTGTAGTGTCTTTACTCTGCTCCCGAAAATTGCTGGAAAATTAGTAATTGCTTCTACTTCAGTTACTGGAATTTTTAATTTGCGAATGAACTCCGCCGTACCACCAGTAGAAATAATTTTTACTTTGTATCTAGCGAGAAGTTTAACAATTTCTTCTAGCCCATCTTTATTAAAAACTGAAATTAAAGCGCTAGAGATTTTTTTGGGAATTTTCATAAAGTCATATTAGCATAATTTTATTTCTACTCAAACTCAGTTGTAGCTGGGGGTTTGGGAGTCATATCGAAAAATACGCGGACAATATTTTTATGCTTCGTGAGCGCATTAGTAATTTCATTTACAACTTCCTGGGGAAAATAATAACCTTTGGCGGTCATAAAATCTGCCGTCTGCACGGCTCGAATAGCTAGAGAATGGCCGTAAACACGTTCGTCGCCTTTTACTCCGACAGAATTAATACCCAAAAGTGCCACAATGAGCTGGGAAATATTTTTAGTAAGTTTATACTTTTTCAAAATATTGGCAACGGTTTTGTCTGCTTCCCGTACCAGTTTAATATTTTCTTCAGAAACTGATGTGCCGACGATTCGCAAGAACAAGCCCGGGCCTGGAAATGGATTACGTTCATATATAGCTTTTGGAAGTTTGAGCGCTCGGGCAAGTTCTCGAACTTCATATTTAAATAAATTTCTAAATGGATGTAAATCTTCCACTTCCCAAGAAAGACCCACATTATGATGCGTTTTTATCATAGCCGACTTGCCTGCTTTTCCGCTTTCTATAATATCAGTAGCTAGAGTTCCCTGCACCATAAAACCGGCTTTGTATTTTTTTATTTGTTCTTTAAATATTTTTTGATACACTTTACGAAATTTAGCGCGTTTTTCTTCTCCATCAATTGTTGTACCAATATTTTTTATAAATTCTTTTTTCGTATTAATGATAATCAGATTTTTTACTCCGGCACTTTTTGTATTTGTTTTTAATTCTTCCAATTCATTGGCTCTGAGTCCGCCGGTATCTATTGCTATACAAATAAGTCTTTTACCAAAAATTGGAGCCAGTACAGCAGCCAAGGTAGTGGAATCTACTCCGCCAGAAACGCCCAAGATAACATTTTTTTTACCGACAAGGCCAGTCACTTCTTTTTGAATTTCATGAATTAAATTTATTGGGTTCCAGTCTTTCTGACAATTAGAAATGTTCAAAAAGTTTTGCAATATTTTTTTACCTTCTTTAGTATTAACGACTTCGGGATGAAACTGAATTCCCAATACTCGATTATTTTTACTGCTCATGGCAGCTATTCCGCCAGAGGTGGCGATGGAAATAAAACCTTTTGGAAGTTTTGCAACAGTATCTCCATGACTGGCCCAAACTTGAGTTTTTTTAGAGACACCATAAAAAAATGGATGATTTGTATTTAATATTGCATTAGCTGGTCCGTATTCACGATGGGCCAGTGGGCGCTCAACTAAGCCGTTAAGTTTATGGGCCAGCAACTGCATTCCATAACAAATACCCAAAATTGGATATTTTACACCAGTGACATTAAGCGACTTTGGTAACTCTGGTGCTCCTTCATTGTGGACGCTCCAATTACTACCAGAGAGAATGACTGCTTTTGGTAGATTATTTTTTATCCAATCTTCCGCTTTATCTGGTGGCAAAATCACACTGCGCACTCCGAGTTCACGCAATGTCCGACCAATAACCAGTGTATATTGCGACCCATAATCTACTATTAGTATTTGTATCTTATTCATAATATGGTAGTATACATAATATATTATGGCTTTGAAAGCACAGAGAGAAAATTTTAAAGAAGGTCTTACCTATGATGATGTTTTGCTGATACCCCAATATTCAGAAGTTTTACCTCGCGAGGTTGATATTTCTTCTAAACTGACTAAAAAAATAACCCTCCACGTTCCAATTATTTCAGCGGCCATGGATATGGTTACGGAAGCGGCGATGGCGATAGCAATGGCCCAAGAAGGAGGCATCGGGATTATCCATAAAAATTTAAGTATCCAAAAACAGGCAGATGAAGTGCGCAAGGTTAAACGTTCTGAAAGCGGGATGATTCACGACCCAATAACCCTAACAGAAAAAGCTCTACTTTCTGAAGCCATGGCCTTAATGAAGGATAATAAAATTGGTGGAATTCCGATAGTTGGTAAAAATAAGGAATTAAAAGGAATCTTAACTAATCGTGATTTACGATTTCAAAAAAATTTTGAACTTCCTGTAAGTGAAATTATGACCAAGAAAAATTTAATACTTGGAAGTATTGGTACAGATTTAAAAGAAGCTGAAAAAATTCTAACAGAGCATAAAGTTGAAAAATTACCGTTAGTTGATAAGCAAAACAGGCTTATCGGATTAATTACCTATAAAGATATAATGAAAGTAAAATCTCGTCCGAAATCTTCTCGAGATAGTTTGGGGCGTTTACGTGTTGGTGCTGCGATAGGGGTATCAGGAGATACCGTAAAAAGAGTTGAAGCGCTAGAGAAAAATGGAGTGGATGTAGTTGTGATAGATACGGCTCATGGACACTCTAAAGGAGTAATAGAAATACTCAAGAAAATAAAAAAGGAATTTCCAAAGCTGGAAGTAATCGCGGGAAATATCGCCACTGGAGAGGCAGCTCGAGACCTGGTCAAAGCCGGAGCTGATGCAATTAAGGTGGGAATTGGTCCTGGTTCTATTTGTACTACTCGGATAATTGCTGGTGTGGGTTTTCCCCAATTTTCTGCTGTCTATGAGGTTGCGCAAGCTATTGCCGGCTCAGGAGTACCTATTATTGCTGATGGAGGTATAAAATATACAGGAGACATTCCTAAGGCTCTTGCTGCTGGGGCAAGTTCTATTATGGCTGGTTCTTTGTTTGCTGGAGTGGAAGAATCTCCTGGCGAAATGATTATTTTTGAATCTAGAAAATATAAAACTTATCGTGGTATGGGTTCGATTGAAGCTATGCAGCTTGGTTCAAAAGATAGATATTTTCAAGACACAGAAGATGATATAAAAAAACTTATACCGGAAGGAATAGTCGGGAGAGTTTCTTTTAAAGGCGGATTAGCAGAAGTAATTTATCAGTTAGTGGGTGGACTTCGAGCTGGAATGGGATATTGTGGAGCGAAAAATATAAAAACTCTTCAAGCTAAAGCAAAATTTGTCAGAATTACTAACTCTGGCATAAAAGAAAATCACCCCCACGATGTTATTATTACCAAAGAAGCTCCTAATTATAGTCTTGATAAATAATGGTAAAAAAAATTCTCAAAAAAGGTTTTATTGATGTGGTTGTGGGTCTTCAATGGGGAGATGAAGGAAAAGGTAAAAATATAGACCAGTTATTATCTTCAAGAATTTATTCCGGAGTTGCCCGTTTCCAGGGTGGAGCAAATGCAGGACATACCCTTAAGTATGGTGATACTACTTTTATTGGACACATTGTCCCATCTGGTTGCCTTCAGAAAGGCACAGAATTATATATTGGTAATGGTGTGGTAGTTGATGCTGTATCATTAATTGCGGAAATATCTCAGCTAAAAAGTTTAGGCTTTGATGTTAAGCCTCGTCTTTATATTTCCAATCGGGCGAAATTGGTTTCATACTTACACCCATTTTTAGACCAGGCTGAAGAATATAGCAGAAGCAAGTCGGGAACAAAAGTGGGCACCACTGCCAAGGGTATTGGTCCCAGCTATGCTGATTCCAGGGCGCGCCGAGGTCTTTTAATTGGAGATATTTTGTTGCTGGATTTCAATAAACAAAAATCCGACCTTTTAGATTTTCAAATGAATTTTTTAAAAATGTATAAAGAAAAATATAATTTTCAATATTCAATAAAAAAAATCAATGAAGCCAAGAAAAAATGGGAAGATGCTCTGAAAAAATTAAAAAAATTACAGATTTGTGATGTATCTTCGTTAACTCAAAAAAGATTGAAAGAAGGAAAAAATATTTTAGCCGAAGGTGCTCAAGGAGTGATGCTGGACATAGATTTTGGAGATTACCCAAACGTGACTAGTAGTAATACCCTACCAGCTAATGTTTGTCTCGGTTTGGGCGTACCGCACACTTATTTGCAAAATATTTATGGTGTGATTAAAGCTTATACTACTAAAGTGGGTGGTGGAAGTTTTCCTGCTAGAATTAAAGACGAAACTCTAGAAAAACTTTTTCAAAAGGCTGGGCAAGAATTTGGAGCAACCACCGGGCGTCCTCGAATGTGTGGCTGGCTTGATTTGTTTGCGCTTCGTTATGCCATTACCCTTTCGGGTGCCAATAAAATTTTTATCAACAAAGCAGATATTTGCCTAAGTAATAAAATCAAAGTGGTTACGGGATACAAACACCAAGGAAAAGTGTTAAAAGAATTTCCACTTCAATTAAGCCAAGTAATGAGTGTACAGACGGAGGAAATGCCCGGCTGGGGTGAAGCTAATTTTGGCGTTAACAATAAGCAAAAAGTTTCCAAAGAACTTTCCGCGTATTTAAAATATATAAAAAATAAACTTTCCGATTTGAATGTCAAAATCATCTCTGTCGGCACTGGTCCCGACCGAGAACAATTTTTCAATTGGGATAAATAAAAATTAGTTTTTTTCTTAACCTACCATATATGATATATTAAGGAATTTAATTTTTTTTTAAATTATTTTACTTATTTTCAGAGCCGACTGGCCGATGTCGTGGCGATAATACATATCTTGAAAAGAAATTTTTTCTATGGCTTTATAGGCTTTCGTCAGTGCTTCTTCTAGAGTATTTCCAACAGCCGAAACTCCCAAAACTCGCCCACCATTAGTGATTAAGTTTTGTACAAGGTCTTGCCTTGTACTTTTTTCTATTTTTGTGCCAGCGTGGAAAATAACAATATCGGCATTTTTTTCGGCTTCTTCAATACCTGAAATCACTTTACCTTTTTCATAATTTTCTGGATAACCACTCGAAGCCAACACGACAGTGCAAGCGCTTGCTTTTTTCCAGACAATTTTTTGTTTATCTAGGGTGCCGTCAATACAAGCATTGAAAATATCCAAAATATCTGTTTCTAAAAGTCGCATATATGTTTGCGTTTCCGGATCACCAAAACGCGCATTGTATTCAAGAATCTTTGGACCATCTTGGGTGAGGATTAATCCCGGGTAGAGTACGCCTAAAAAAGAATTGCTATCTTTTTGCATTGCTTGAATAGTCTGGGCAACAATTTCTTTTTCTATATTTTTAAAAAGTTCGCTATTTACAAAAGGCAACGGGGCAATGGTGCCCATGCCACCAGTATTTAATCCAATGTCATTCTCCCCTATTTTTTTGTGATCCTGTGAGGTCGGGAACATTTTATAATTTTTTCCATCAGAAAACATATGAATCGAAATCTCTGGCCCAACCAGGAACTCTTCAATGACAACTTCATTATTAGAATTTCCAAAAACTTTTTTAACCAAAATATTTTCCAATGCCTTAAAAGCTTCTTCTTTTGTTTTTGCAATAATTACGCCCTTACCAAGAGCTAGACCGCTGGCTTTTACCACAATCGGGAAAGATTGTTTTTGGACATATTCTTTAGCTTTTTCACAATCAGTAAAAATCTCAAATTTAGCTGTCGGTAATTTGTGTTTTTTCATAAAATTCTTTGAAAAAGCTTTAGACCATTCAAGTTTGGCTGCACTTTTAGTTGGTCCCCAGATTCGCAAACCAGCTTTTTTAAATTCGTCCACTATTCCTAGGGCAAGCAGGTCGTCTGGCAGAGCGAGAGTTAAATCTATTTTTTCTTTTTTGGCAAATTCCAAAAGCCCTAAAATATCAGTTGCCTTTATGTCCACATTAATTCCAATTTTACCAGTACCGCCATTTCCGGGCGCAAAAAAAATCTGCCCTACGTCAGGCGACTGCGCTACTTTCCACCCAATAGCATGTTCCCTACCTCCGCTACCTATTATTAAAATTTTTTGCTTTTGCATAAAAATTATTTAAAATCTCTATAAACATTTTGTGTATAATAATATTCAATTTTATCCAAAAACTTTTTTGAAAAATTACGATTAATATTTTTTTCACAAAAGTGGTATAAGGCTTTTTTTATATTTATCATATTATCTGATTTAATACTTTCTGTCGGTATCAATTTTTCTTCTTTCCTTAAATTATCTAAATCACCAAGAACAAAATCTATTTTTGTTGGCTCATCTTTACTTAAAATAAAGAAAAACATATCAGAATGTAAACTTATCTGCTTCTGAGAGGCCTTTAAACCTTCTGTAAAAATAGTTGACAAAAATTTGTCTAACATCTCTCCCCCCATTTCTTTTATTAAAGGGCGCCCTAATTCAACTACGGTTATTTTATTATTACTGCTCACACATATTTGATTGTCCAAAAAGCCCGTAGTCATCAATATGCTTTTTTTATCTTCACCCATTCGAAAAGTTGGGAATACTTTTAAACCAGCTTTTTGAGCTAAGGAATAGTTTTTAAACGCTGTTTGAGCATTTATTTTTGACCATCCAAGGGGTGAAGCCTTAGTACGCTTTTCAATTGCATCTGTTGGATAGTCAAAATATTTTTTTACTATAAATCTTTTTCTGTGTCCACCAATTTCGACTAAAGTATCAAACACTTCTCCGAAATCTCCATGGTTAATTTGAGTTTCATTAATTATCTGAACCCTAGTTTCTTTTCCAGTATGTTTTTTGAAACTAATTTTTGGACCTTCAAGGTTTGAGGACATGATATTAGAATAACAAAATTACCAACAAAAAACAAAGTGTTCAACCCTGAGGGTTGAACAGTTTATCTGTTTTATATATAATCTATCTATGAGAAATATAAAAATAGCCCCTGGAGAGTATTATCATGTTTTAAATCGTGGTACAAGAAAGCAAGTTATTTTTCATGATACCAATGATTGGTTTCGTTTTCTTTTTATTATTCTTTATTTTCAATCTCCTGTTACCTTTCCAAATATCAATAGATTGTCCAAGGGACTTGTTCAACCCTCGGTGTTGAACATTGATAAAGAAATTATAAACAAAATAGTCAAAGATTGTTATGTCGAACTCGTTTCCTTTTGTTTAATGCAAAATCATTTTCATTTAATTCTTAAGGAAGAAAAAGAAGGTGGCATTGCTCAGTATATGCAAAGAATATTAAATGGCTATACAAAATATTACAACACAAAATATCAAAAATCTGGGCATCTTTTCCAGGGACCTTATAAAGCAGTACACATAAAAGACAACACTCAACTTCTCCATGTTTCTGCTTATATTCACAGAAATCCAAGAGAGATTGCTGTGTGGGCTAATAAAGAAAATAAATATACGTATTCAAGCTATCAGGATTTTGTAAATGAAAATCGTTGGGGTAAACTTCTCGCCCTAGATATTGTTCTTGAACAATTCAAAGATAAAAACGAATATCATGATTTTGTTAAAAGTAGTGGTTCAAAAATGTTAAAAGAAGAAAAAGAAGAACTAGAGTAGTGTTCAACACTGAGAGTTGAACATTGGTCAGGAGGTTAATTTTTCTAAAACTTTTACATACAATTCATTTTCTTTTTTCTTTAGTCTTAAATATAGAGATTCAATTGTATCATCAGTTTTAATTTGTTCAAAAGTTCTGCCCAAGACCGGACCGAAATCAAAATTTAAAGTTAAAAAATGAACAGAAGAACCAGCAAAAGTAGCTTTTTTATCTAGAAAATTAGCAATTGCCCTATTGCCGTACATTCCTTTATTCCATAAAGCTTCTGTGTTGTCTGGATTTCTTATTTTCTTTGCATTTTTATCTAATGTATCTGGAATTAAGCCCGGATGTAAATTTAAGATTTTATTTTTATATTTTTTTATCACTTTATTGGGAATAGTTTTTTTCCAACCACAGAGACATATATAATCTGGCAATATTCTCTCTATTGTTGACAGGGTATCTTCTTTTCTAGAAATTACTGCAGAAATTTCAGCATTTATTTTATTTTTATAAATTGCATTCCCGATTGCTTTGAGGTTGGTTTGAGCACTCCCTTCGTGAACTAAAAGAACCAATTTTATTTTATTTGTTTGGGACATCATAACTTACCTCATTTTTGCGTTCTTTTAAATCAATGGGGTAAATACCCGTAAAACAAGAAGTAGAGAGTTGTTTCTTAGGCAGGCCAATAGATTTTATT
>Ga0180007_10001043_pt1 | contig 40158 bp, 37 predicted proteins | sample MM_PC_MetaG_FD_121122 | JGI IMG/M metagenome (GOLD analysis project Ga0180007, IMG submission 121122) | Groundwater microbial communities from the Aspo Hard Rock Laboratory (HRL) deep subsurface site, Sweden - MM_PC_MetaG | ecosystem: Environmental > Aquatic > Deep subsurface > Groundwater... | reverse complement strand
AATGTCCTCGCCCAGTTCGCGCAGGGGCGGCAGCTCCAGCACCGCCGCGCGGATGCGGTAGTACAGATCCTCGCGGAAGGTGCCCGCCGCCACCATGTCGGCCAGGCTCTTGTTGCTGGCGCAGACCAGCCGGAAGTCCAGGCGCAGCTCCCTGGTGTCGCCCAGGGGCCGGAAGGTGCGGGTCTCCAGCAGGCGCAGAAAGCTTTTCTGGAGTTCCAGCGAGAGCTCGCTGATCTCATCCAGGAACAGGGTGCCGCCGTCCGCGCGCTGGAGCACCCCGGCCTTGTCCGACACGGCCCCGGTGAAGGCGCCCTTGCGGTGGCCGAAGAGATCGCTGCCCACCAGGGCCTCCTGGAGCGAGGCGCAGTCCACCACCACGTAGTTCTTGCTGCGGCGCGGGCTGTTGGCGTGCACGGCGCGGGCGAAGATCTCCTTGCCGGTGCCGGTCTCGCCCAGGATGAGCACGTTGGCCGAACTGCGGGCCGCCGTGGCCATCAGTCGGGTGCACTCCACCAGGCGCGGGCTCTCGCCCACGATGCCGCGGCGCTCCACGGGCTGGGCGGACTGCTTGTTGCGGCGGAATTCCAGGGCCCGCTTGAAGGAAAGCTGCAGGCCCTCGGGCGAGCCGGTCTTCTGGATGTAGTCCCAGGCCCCGCTGCGGATGGCCAGCTCAGCGCCGTCAGGGTCGCCCAGGCCGGTCATGATGATGAATTCCGGGGCCGAGGGCAGTTCCTTGATCTTGGGGGCCAGGTCGAGCCCGCTGCCATCGGGCAGGCGCACGTCCAGGAAGACCACGTCGAAGTCCTGCTCGGAGAGCAGGCTCTCGGCCTGGGCAAGGTCCCTGGCCACCGTGGTCTCCACCTCCGCTCCGGCAAGCAGGGTGGCCAGCAGGCGGCCGAAAAACTCGTCGTCATCGATGATACAGACCCTGGTCACGAGTGGCCTCACATGTTTCTCGGGGTTGGTGTCGCACGCGACAGGAATAAATCCTGCCGCCACCATACCCAAGGGGCCTGTTTCAGGCAAATCGCTATGAAGCATTGGGTTCATAGCCTTGGCTGCGCAGTTTTTCGAAAATAAATCCCATGATGAGGGAGAGCCGCTGGTGGGCATGCCCGGCGGCGGCCAGCTCGCCCAGCTCGGCGGCGGCGTAGATCTCGCGGGCATAGGAGGCCAGGGCCTGCACCGGAACCAGACCGGTGAGGCTGGCCAGGGAATGGGCGGCGTCCATGACCGCGCAGGCGCTTCCGGCGGCAAGGGCCTGGTCCAGCTCGCGCAGACGCTGCTCCCCGGCAGCCAGGAAAAGCGCGCCCATCTTTGCGGGCAGGCGCAGGGCGGCCTTGTCGAAGTCCACCCCCCGGCATTCTGCGGGCACAGCGTCCATTCCTGGCATGTTTCAGCGCTCCTCGTTTTGGTCTGGCGTATGCTTCGGCGCTGGGCGCCGGAGAGCATGGCGCGCCGACAGCCCGAGCCCATCGGCGCGCTATTTGTGCGGTGCCGGAAGTCACCACGCCCCACTCCCTATCAAAAAGCCTGCCAGAAATGGCGGGATGGCAACGTACACTAATTACAGAAGATATTTTCCAGCGGTAGTGGATGGAGAGCGATATTCCTAAAACATAGGAGGCATTGTGCAGGAGCGTGCTGCAATTCCTGGCGCAAAGGTGCAAACGGACGGGTTGTGCAGAGGAAGAAGAAGGAAGGAGGAGGCAGGGAGGAGGAAGCAGGGCGGACCGCCAAAAGCAGGCGGGGCGCATCCGGCCATGTCCTCAGACATTCCGGACGCGCCCCGCAGGCAGGACGGCGTAAGGTGGCGCGAGCCCAGGCGCTACTTCGCGGTGATGCGCTCCAGGCCCTTCATGTAGGGGCGCAGGGCTTCGGGCAGGAGCACGGAGCCGTCGGCCTGCTGGCCGTTTTCCAGCACGGCCACCAGCGCCCGGCCCACAGCCAGGGCCGAGCCGTTGAGCGTGTGCAGATGCTCGCTCTTCTTCGCGCCCTTGGCCTTGAAGCGGATGCCCGCCCGCCGGGCCTGGAAATCCAGGAAGTTCGAGCACGACGAGATCTCGCGGTACTTGTCCTGGCCGGGCAGCCAGACCTCGATGTCGTAGGTCTTGGCCGAGGAAAAGCCCAGGTCGCCGCCGCAGAGCTGGATCACGCGGTAGTGCAGGCCCAGGCGCTTCAAGATCTCCTCGGCGTGGCTGGTCAAAAGCTCCAGGTCGGCCATGGACTTGTCAGGATGGCTGAAGCGCACCAGCTCGACCTTGTGGAACTGGTGCTGGCGGATGAGGCCCTTGGTGTCCTTGCCGTAGCTCCCGGCCTCGGACCGGAAGCAGGGCGTCAGCGCGCAATAGCCCATGGGCAGCTGGTCCTCTTCCAGCACCTCGCCGGAATGCAGGTTGGTCACCGGCACCTCGGCCGTGGGGATGAGATAATATTCCTGCCCCTCGATCTTGAACAGGTCCTCGGCGAACTTGGGCAACTGGCCCGTGCCGGTCATGGCCTGCTTGTTGACCATGAACGGCGTCAGCACCTCGGTGTAGCCGTGCTCGGCGGCGATATCGAGCATGAACGCGCCCAGCGCCCGCTCAAGCTTCGCGGCCCAGCCGAAGCTCACGCAAAAGCGCGAGCCGGTGATTTTCCCCGCGCGCTCAAAATCCAGCCCGCCCAGCGCCTGGCCCAGCTCCCAGTGCTCCTTGGGCTGGAAATCCAGCACCGGCTTCTCGCCCCAGGTGCGCACCACAGGGTTGTCGTCCTCGCCAGCGCCGTCCGGCGTGGACTCGTGCGGGATGTTCGGCATCTTGAGCAGCCAATCGGACTCTTGCCCTTCGATGACCGCCAGTTCGGCGTCCAGCTCCTTGATGCGCTCGCCCATCTTGGACATGGCGGCCATGAGTTCGCTGGCGTCCTGGCCCGCGCGCTTGAGCTTGGCCACCTCGGCCGAGCCCTGGTTGCGCTCGGCCTTCAGGCCCTCGGCCTCGCGGATCAGCGCGATGCGCGCCTCGTCCAGGCGGGCGAACTCGGCCACGTCGGGCTCGGTCTTGCAGCGTTTCGCCAAACCCTGGCGCACGGCGTCCAGGTTCCTTTGCACGAACTTCAGGTCAAGCATGGTCGTCTCCTCAAAAGATATGGCTGGCGGGGGGGCTCCCCCGGGGGGCGTCGGTGGATGCTCGGCCTGGGGTTTAGCGCGACTGCCGTCGCTTGACAACCCTTGGCCGTCCTTGGTCCTCCTTGGGCCCCCTTGCGACCCTCAGGGCTTGATGCCGTCCTCGATGTTTTTGCGGCGCACGTGCAGCAGGTAGGCCGCAACGACCACGATGCCCACCGGGGCGAAGTCCTGCTGCCACAGGAACCAGGCCGCGAGCGGGGAGCCCAGGCCGAGGAAGGCGATCTGCCGCATTTTGCGGCGGTCCATGGGGCGCGCCAGCCAGGCGCATTCCAGCCCGATGGCTTCTTCCAGCCAGGGCAGCATGTTTTTGGCGCTGGTCTGGTCCATGGGCGGCAGGGGCAGGGCGAGGCAGCCGACGCCGAGGCCGATGGCGGCCAGGGCCAAAAGCGCGGGGTTGTGCAGCACCAGGCCGAAGGGCAGAAGGCCCAGGCTGGCGGTCTGGATGCACCAGTTCCAGGGTTCGCGGCGGCGCAGGCGCAGGGTCTGCGCGATGTTCGCGGCCCGCTGGCGCAGGCTTGAGGGTGTGGATTCACTCTGCATGGCCCACAATTGCCACGCGCGGCCCCATCCTGTAAACAGTTGCAAACACAAGGCGGGGGTGTCGGCATGAAAAAGGTGGATTTCCACTGCCTCATGGAACAGGAGGGCACGGACCGCCTGGGGGCCCTTGCTTCCGAGGTGGCGCGGCACGTGCGCGGCCAGGGCTGGATGCTGGCCACGGCGGAGTCCTGCACCGGCGGGCTTGTGTCACACACCTTGACCAACATGGACGGCAGCTCGGCCTGGTTCCACGGCGGGGTGGTCTGTTATTCCAATGCGCTCAAGACCGGCCTGCTGGGCGTGGAGCAGGCCATATTGGACGAGCACGGCGCTGTGAGCGAGGCCACGGTGCTGGCCATGGCCCGGGGGGCGCTGCGGCTGCCGGGCATGCCCGAGGACCGGGGGGTGAGCGTGGCCATTTCAGGCATCGCCGGGCCCACCGGCGGCACGCGGGAAAAACCCGTGGGCACGGTCTGGATGGCCTGGGCTTGGCCGGGCGGGGAGCGCGCCGAGCAGTTCCTGTTCCGCGGCTCGCGGCCTGCGGTGAAGTCCCAGAGCGCCGCCGGGGCGCTGTTCGGCCTGGCCACGTTTACCCGGTAGCGCTGGCTGTGGCGGGCGTGCGCTGTTTCGTCGGGCTGCCCCTGCCGGAGAGCTGGCAGGAGGCTCTTGCGCGCGTTGCGCAGCGGCTGGCGGGCGCGCTGTCCTCGCGCATCAGCTGGACCCGGCCCGGCAACGGGCATCTGACGTTGAAATTCCTTGGCGACGTGGCGCAGGAGCGCCTCCCGGAGCTGGTGCAGGCCCTGCGCGGCGTCTCCTTTTCGCCCTTTGCCCTGGCCGTGGGCCGGAGCGGCCCCAGGGCGCTGTGGATCGGCTTGCGCCTGGGCGAGGCGGAGAGCGCAAAGCTGGCCGCCCAGGTCGGGCAGGTGCTTGAGCCGTTGGGGTTCGCGCCGGAAAAGCGGCCCTTTGCCGCGCATGTGACCCTGGGCCGGGTCAAGGCGCTGGCGCCGGGCGACGATTGGACGCTGGTGGAGCGCTGCGTGGCCGGGGAGCGCTGGCCCGTGATTGAGGTCGACGGCTTTGTGCTTTGGCGCAGCGTGCTCGGGCCGGGCGGCCCGCAGTATTCCCGGCTGGCGGAGTTCACATCCGGCGGAGCTCTTGGTCCGGCAGGGCCGGGGCGCGACCGCGCCGCCTGCTGAGTCGCCCGGTGTCCTCGTGTTTCCCGGCTTGACGACGAGGCATCAAATTCTCAGATGCGCGCTCATCGTTTGCCTATCAGCAGATCCCGTCAATATTCATGTGTTGTGTATAATGCCTTTGCTATTGCCTTTGTCTGTCGCTCCTACTGGCTACGCCGATTGAAGTCTCCCGACATCACGATGGCGCCTCTCGCAAGGGTAATGTGTTGCGTTTTATCCGCCGAATATGCTATTGTAATATTGACCAGTTCGATTTGCCCTGGGACTCACGGTGCCACAGCCCAGGAAGCGTAGAATAAATGGTAACCGGAGGATATATGTTCCGTAAAAGCATCAGCAGCGTGCTCATCGCGTCCGTGGCCTTGGCCGTTGTCTTGGCTGTGGCCGCCATTATTGTCTATGTTTCGAAGTCCTCGAACAATATGACCCTGGAGTTGGAGCAGCAGTCCATGCAGCAGTTGTCCGTCGCCACCCAGGCGGCCCTGGACAGCTACATGGACAACACCAAAACTCTGGTGGAGACCCTGGCTGTGCAGAAAGCCATCCAGGAGGCTTTCGAGGGCGACCCCAAGCGCGCGAAAGATCGCTTGATGGATTACATAACGGCCAACAAGGACTACTGGGCGATCTTCCTGTTTGACGCCAACGGCGTCATCCTGGCCGGGTACAATGCCAACAAGGCGGACTTGACCGGGCAGAGCCGCGCCGACCGCGACTACGTCAAGGCCGTGCTCGGCGGGCAGGAGCTGTTTGTGGCCAAGGAAGTCCTCAAGGCCAAGAGCGGCGAAGGCGACCTGTTCATCTTCTCCCTGGCCAAGGCCGTGAAAAGCAAGGATGGCAAGGTGCTGGGCGGCGTGGCCGCCTTCCCCAGGTGGGATGCCTTCACCAAGGCCTTTGTCGACCCGCCTCGCTTCGGCGCGCGCGGCTACGCCTTCATGCTCGACGCCAAGGGCCGCATCATCGCCCATGCCGTGGACAAGAGCCTGATGCTCAAGGACTTGAGCGAGCACGAGTTCATCCGCAAGGCGCTGGAAGTGAAGAACGGCTCCCTGTTCTACGACTGGAAGGGCGAGCAGAAGTACCTCACCGTGTCCACCGACCCGGACACGGGCTGGGCCCTGTGCATGAGCGCCTACGTCTCGGAAATGACGGCCACCTCCACCATGCAGCGCAACATCCTGCTGGGCATCGGTCTGGCGGCGATCCTTGTGCTGGTGGTGGTCATCAGCCTCATCATCAAGCGTCTTGTGGTCAACCCCATCACGAACATCGAGGCCTTCACAAGCCGCATCGCCCAGGGCGACTTCAAGGCGGAGCTGGGCACCGGGTTCAAATTTGAACTGTCCAGCCTGGCCGACAACATCCGCGCCATGGTGGCCGAGATCAAGAACAAGCTCGGCTTCAGCCAGGGCGTGCTCCTGGGCATCCCAACCCCGTGCGGCATCGTGGGCCCGGACTTCAAGATGCTCTGGGCCAACCAGCAGATCTGCGACATGCTGGAAAAGACCGGCAAGCCCGCAGATTACATTGGGCAGAAGTCGGGCGAGTTCTACTGGAACGACCCCAACCGCGAGACCCTGTCCGACAAGGCCATTCGCCAGAACGCCGCGCAGAAGGGCCAGGCATCCTGGAAGGCCAAGACCGGCAGGGAGATGCATGTGGACGTTGCCACCACGCCGTTCTACGACCTGGACGGGGCCCCGCTCGGAGCCATCTCCTTCTGGCTGGACATCACCGAGATCATGGAAAACCAGAAGCGCATCGAGCAGCAGAACGAGAAGATCGCCCGCGCCGCAGAGGCCGCCACCAACATCTCCGATCAGGTGGCCTCGGCCTCTGAGGAACTCTCGGCCCAGATCGAGCAGTCCAGCCGCGGCACCGAGGAGCAGCGCGCCCGCACGGGCGAGGCCGCCACGGCCATGGAGGAGATGAACGCCACGGTGATGGAGGTGGCCTCCAGCGCCTCTGGCGCGGCGGAACTGGCCGAACAGGCCAAGCGCAAGGCCCAGGAAGGCGCGAAGCTGGTGGACGAAGTCGTGGCCAACATCAACCAGATCAACACCCGGGCCGAGGCCCTGAAGGTGGACATGGGCGAGCTGGGCAAGCAGGCCGAGGGCATCGGCGCCATCATGAACGTCATCAGCGACATCGCCGACCAGACCAACCTCCTGGCCCTGAACGCCGCCATTGAGGCCGCGCGCGCAGGCGACGCAGGCCGGGGCTTTGCTGTTGTCGCCGATGAAGTCCGCAAGCTGGCCGAGAAGACCATGACCGCCACCAACGAGGTGGGCGCGTACATCAAGGCCGTGCAGGACAGCGCCAAGAAGAACATCGAGGGCACCGAGGCCACCACCAAGGCCATCGAGGCCAGCACCGCCACGGCGGGCAAGTCCGGCGAGGCCCTGCGCGAGATCGTGGTCATGGTGGACCGCACGGCCGACCAGGTGCGCTCCATCGCCACGGCCTCGGAGGAGCAGTCCGCCGCCAGCGAGGAGATCAGCCACACCACCGAGGACATCAACCGCATCGCCGCGGAGACCGCCCAGGCCATGAACGAGTCGGCCCAGGCCGTGTCCGACCTGTCGCGCCTGGCCCAGGAGCTCAAGCGCATCATCCGCAACATGCAGGACTAGCCGGAGCCCCGGCTTACGGGGCAGGCGCTTAAAAAAGACAAAGGGCAGGAAGTTGATTCCTGCCCTTTCTCGTGTGACGGGTTGAGGTTTGCGGCGGGGGCTCTCTTAAGAGAGGTAGTCCCCACGGTTGAACTTGATGCGTTCCGTCACCGCCATGACTTCCAGTTCAGACACCACGCCTTGCAGCGCAGGGGACTGCTGCGCAAGGTTCGGGTTCTCGCCCTTGATCTGCTGCACTGTTCCGTCGATGTCCTGAAGGACGCCGTAGGCCTCCTTCAAGTTCACCGCTCCGGACCCGCCTTGCAGGTTCTGAGCGTACTGGTCCCACTTGTCGAGCAGGTTTTCCACCTTGTCCATGATCGCTTTCTCCGCATTTGCCGCCGGGGCGACAGCCTCGACAGTGCCGACGCCCATGAGGGCGCTCAAGGTGCCGAGCCCGCCCGGTGGGGGCAGGGGAGCGCTGGTCTTGGTGGTCTCCGTGCCCGACTTGGTGACCTCCTGATTCAGGAGATCGCCAAAAGCGGTGCTGGGCGGCTTGACCCTGTTCGTCTGCGACGCGCTGTCCGGACGAACCCCTTCCAACTGGTCAGGATGGATCTTCATGGTTGCTCCTCATCCTGTGATTTCTTTGTAATGTGCAGAGACCATGCCAACGCGTTGTCGACGTAATTCACTGATATCGTTGCATCTTAACACTTGGCCCAGGGGGAAAATCTTGCCTGTGCCCGGTCCGGGCGGCTTGGCCATGCCCCTATCGGATATCCCATGGCCGGGAGCTTGTCCATCAACCCTGGACCTTCGAACCCTTCGCCGCCTTTTCGGCGTGTTTTGTCCTTGCGTTTATGGAGCCGGGTGATTATTTTCACATTGTTACCTCGTCCCTCTTTCCCCCCGGAAGCGGGCAACCAACGCAGACCTTTGAGGAGGAGAGCCATGCCCCAGATCAAGAAGATCCTTTGCGCAGTGGATTTTTCCGAGCATAGCCCGGTGGTGGCCGAGTACGCGCGGATCATGGCTCAGGGCCTTGGCGCCAGCGTGGACTGCCTGTACGTCGCCCCCTCGCTCAGCCAGTACGTCGGATTCCATGTGCCGCCGAGCTCCATCGAGAACTTCGTGGGCGAGATCGTCACCGGAGCCGAGGCCACCATGAGCGCCTTCTTGAACGAGAACTTCCAGGGCGTCACCGCCGTGGGCCATGTGGTCACCGGCTATGCGGCCGAGGAGATCTTCGGCATGGCCGCCAAGGAGAACGTGGACCTCATCATCATGGGCACCCACGGCCGCAAGGGCATCGACCGCATCCTGTTCGGCTCCGTGGCCGAGAAGGTCGTCAAGGGCGCCAAGTGCCCGGTGATGACCATCCGTCCCGGCAAGTAGCCCGGGAGCTTCGCGGCGGCTCGCCGCTCCGGCGCACGACTCCGGCGCCCGGACGCGCGGGGCGTGATCACGCAGGCGTTCCGGCGTGTCCTTCCGGCGTGTCTCCCGGCGTGTCGGTTCGGGGCGGCATTGGTTGCGCCAAAACGCAAGTCCAGCTATAGGCATGGCAGATGAGTGCGCACAGGGGACGGCCCCAGGCTGTTTCCTGTGCTTTCGTGTTGAGATCAAGAAGAGGTGCGCCATGCCAAGCAAGCGAGTCCGACCGGAGGTCCTCACCTTCACGCCGTATGTTCCCGGCCTTTCCATAGATGAAATCAAGGCCCGGTACGGGCTTGAGACGGTCATCAAGCTGGCCAGCAACGAGAACCCGCTGGGCGTCTCGCCCATTGTGCAGCAGGTGCTCGCCCATGCCGTGGACCAGGTCTTCCGCTATCCCCAGAACCACAGCCCGCGCCTCACCCAGGCCATTGCCAAGGCCATGGGCGTGCCTGCGGAGATGGTCGTGGCGGGCAATGGCTCCGATGAGATCATCGACCTGCTGCTGCGGGTGGTGGCCCAGCCCGGCCAGGACAACGTGGTCTGCTACGAGCACAGCTTCAGCATGTATGCCATGATGGCCAGAATGTGCGGGGTTGAGTACCGCGAGGTGCCGCGCGGCGAGGATTTCCGTCTGCCGCTGGAGTCCCTGGCCGAGGCCGTGAACCACAACACCGCGCTCGTCTTCGTCACCAGCCCGGACAACCCCACGGGCCTGGCCGCCCGGGCCGAGGAGCTCATGGTGCTCTCCGGCGTGCTGCCCCCGGGCGCGCTTCTGGTGGTGGACGAGGCCTACATGGACTTCACCTGGCCGCCGGAAGAGTATTCCATGATGAACGCCGCAGCAGAGCTGGGCAATGTCGTGGTCCTGCGCACCTTCTCCAAGGCCTACGGCTTGGCGGGCCTGCGCCTGGGCTACGGGGTTATGCCCGTGTGGCTGGCCGACCACGTGCGCCGCGCGCGGCCTCCCTTCACCGTGAATCTTCTGGCCGAGGAGGCGGGCATCGCCGCCCTGGACGACGACACCTTCTACAGTGCAACGCTTGAGGTGGTCTTCACCGGGCGCGAGCGGCTGCTCAAGCGCCTGCCGGAGCTTGGCTGCACCGTGTGGCCCTCCCAGGCCAACTTCGTCATGTTCCAGCCGCCGCTTTCGGCTGGCGTGGTCTGCGAGGAGCTTTTGAAGCGCGGCATCATCGTGCGCCACCTGAAGAGCTTCGGCCTGCCGGCGAACATCCGCGTCAATGTGGGCACAGGCCCGGAAACCGAGGCTTTCCTGAAGGCCCTCGAGGAGATTCTCAATGCCTAGCGCCTCCCCCCTCATCGTCACCCTGGACGGCCCCGCGGGCGTGGGCAAAAGCTCCATCGCCTCGCGCCTGGCCGGGGAGCTGGGCATCGCCTTTCTGGACACCGGAGCCATGTTCCGCGCCGCCGCCTACACCCTGGGCGAGGGCGCCTGGGACTGGACCCAGGGGATTCTGCAGCAGAAGCTGGGCGATTTTGAGTTCACCCTGCGCGGCAGCGGCAAGGACACCGAGCTTCTGCTCAACGGCCAGCCCCTGCCGGAGGACATCCGCTCCGAGCAGGTGGGGCAGTGGGCCTCGCAGCTGGCAGTGGTGCCCTCGGTGCGGGCCTACATGAAGATGGCCCAGATCTTCCTCGGCCAGACCACCCCCCTGGTGGCCGAGGGCCGCGACATGGGCAGCGTGGTCTTCCCCGGCGCCAAATTCAAGTTCTTCCTCGACGCCGCTCCCGAGGAACGCGCCCGCAGGCGCTTCCGCCAGTTGGAGGCCCTGGGCAAGCCCGCCGACCTGGAGGCCATCTTGTCCGGCATCAACCAGCGCGACGACCAGGACCGCAACCGCAGCATCGCCCCCATGAAGCCCGCCGAGGGCGCGGTGGTGGTCGACACCACGCACATCAGCGAGGGCGAGGTCCTCGCCGAGATCCTGAACACGGTGCGCCCGCCAGCCTAGCCGCCAGCCCCGGCGCAACGAGAGACGCCCGCTCCGGCCACCAATCATTGGGCCGGAGCGGGCGTTTTGTTGTCCTTTGTCGTTGTCGGGCCGGTTCGGCTAGTCCGCCGTGCTGACCCCGGCCGAGGCGAAGGAGGCCATGTCGTTGTAGATGGCCGCGGCCGAGCGCAGCAGGAACATGGCGATGGCCGCGCCGGTGCCCTCGCCCAGGCGCAGGCCCAGGTCCAGCAGCGGGGTCTTGCCCATCTTGGCCACCGCGAGCTTGTGCCCCGGCTCCGCCGAGACGTGGGCCAGCACGGTGTAGTCCGCCGAGGCAGGGGCGAGCTTCCAGGCCGCCACGCAGGCCGCCGTGGAGATGAAGCCGTCCACGCAGACCAGCTGGCGGTTCCTGGCGCCGCCCAGGATCAGGCCCGCCAGGCAGGCGATCTCATAGCCGCCCAGTGCCGCCAGGATGGCCAGGGGGTCGCCGGAGGCGATGGCCGCGGCATTGGCCGTCAGCCCGCGCTTGATGACCTCGACCTTGCGGCCCACGCCCGCCTTGTCCAGGCCGGTGCCCGGGCCGGTCATGCCGTCCGGGTCCAGGCCCAGGTAGGCGCAGTAGAGCGCGGTGGAGGGCGTGGTGTTGCCGATGCCCATGTCGCCGGTGCCCAGCACGCGCACGCCCTCGGCGTGGGCGCGGTCGGCCAGGTCCACGCCGAGCTGGAGGGCGGCCTCGCACTGCTGGATGCTCATGGCCGGGCCCACGGCCAGGTTGGCCGTGCCCGGGGCCACCTTGCCCTGGATGAGGTTCGGGTGCTCGTCAAAGGTTCCGCCCAGGCAGCCCGCGTCGACCACGAACAGCTCGGCCCCGGTGGTGCGCGCCAGGACGTTGATCCCGGCCCCGCCGCCCACGAAGTTCAGCACCATCTGGCGGGTGACCTCCTGGGGGTACAGGCTCACGCCTTCGGCCACCACCCCGTGATCCCCGGCCACGGTGTACACGCGGCAGGGATCGGCCTGGGGCTTGGCTCCGCCCTGGATCATGTAGAGCTGCAGGGCCAGCTCTTCCAGGCGGCCCAGGCTGCCCTGGGGCTTGGTCAGCATGTCCAGGTGGGCCTGGCCAGGGGCGGCCAGGGCGCGGTCCAGCGGAGAAATGGCCGACAGCACGGCGGAAAGGGATGCGTTCATGTGAACTCCTCTTGAAATTACAGGCTTGGCGCGGGGTGGGCCCGCCCCGCGAGGGCGAAAAAAAGGGTCCCGGCGGACGCACAAACGCCCGCCGGAACCCTTTGCCATCAGGTTCCAGTCATGCCGACGCGGACAGGTCTTCCGGCTTCCGGATCAGCCGGGGGAGACGGCCTTCCCGCCGGGGTGTGCCCCGACAGTGGCCGGGCCTGCATGGCCCGAAGTCTCTCCCCGTTCCCGGTTACGGCGGCGGGACCGCCACGGAATCGCACCGTGTTCCGAGATGTCCGCTCGGTGTGCCTGCTTGGTAGCCGAATCGGCAACGCATTTCAAGGGGCGGCTGCGCCCGCTTTGGCGCGCTCCCGGCACGGGCATTGCAATGTCGACTGCGTGAGCAAGCGCACCGCCATTCTGCACGCCAACTGCCAGGGCCAGCCCCTGGCCGCACAGCTCCTGGCCAGCCCGGAGTTCGCCCGGAGTTTCACCCCGCGCGTGTACCTGAACTACGCCCGCGAGCCCATCCCCGAGGCAGAGCTGGCTGGCTGCGGCCTGTTTTTGTACCAGCACCTCGGCCCGGAATGGGGCGAGCTGGCCTCTGACGCGCTTTTGGCGCGGCTCCCGGCGGACTGCCCCAGGCTGTGCATCCCGAACATGTTCTTTCGCGGGCCTTGGCCGCTGTGGTCCGGCGCACCAGGCTTCGACTACCGCGACGTGTTCCTCGACCGGCTGGTGGAGATGGGCCTGCCGGGCCAGGATATTCTGCATTTGTACCTGCACATGCCGCTGGAGCGGAAGTACGACTTGGACGCGCTGCTGGCCGAGACCGTGGCCCGCGAGACCGAGCGCCAGGCCCACACCCCGGTGCGGTATCTGGACTTCGTGCTGGAGCATTGGCGATCGCGCCAGCTGTTCCTCACGGTCAACCACCCCGGACCGGAGCTGTTGCAACTGGCCGCGGCGGGCATCCTGCGCGAACTCGGCCTGGCTGCGCAAGACCAGGCCCTCGTGCCCCGGCCGGAGAGCCTGGGCAAGGCCTACGGCGACTTCGAGCTGCCCGTGCATCCGCAGGCGGCAGCCTTCTACAGCCTGAACTATGGCACCGCCGAGCAGGTCTACAAGACCTACGGCAGGCCCAGGACCTTTCTCCAGTACACGGTGGCCTACGTGGGCTGCCGTATGGCTGGGGTCAACGACTTCATCGCCTACCTGCAACTTCCGTAAGGGTGGAACTGAACGTGGGCGTAGACAACACACTTCTGGCCTGGGTGGGCGGCGAGTTCTTCATGCACCACATGGAGGCCGAGGGCTTCCGCGTGGTGCGCCTGCCCATGACCAAGCCCGGCGCGTTTTCCTGGGACGAGATCTGCGCGGCTTGCGGCCAAGCCCCGGACGCCGTGGTCTACACCGACCGCAGCCTGCCCCCGCCGCTGCTCGGCCTGGAGCGCTACCCGGCGCTCACGGCCTTCTACTGCATCGACTCGCACATCCACGGCTGGTACCCGCTCTACGCCGGGGCCTTTGACCTCTGCGCCGTGAGCCTGCGGGACGATGTGGAGCGCTTTGGCGCGGAGCTTTCGCCCCAGCGCGTGCTCTGGCTGCCGCCCTTTGCCGAGGACCGCTACCAGCCGAGCGTCATGAATAAGGATTTCGACCTGTTGTTCGTGGGCACCGTGGACCCGGAGACCACGCCGCAGCGCTTCGACTTTTTGAAGCGCTTGGGACGGGCGTTCCCGGGCCTGGCGTCGCGCCGGGGCGACTTTACCGAACTCTTGCCGCGCGCGCGGGTGGCGCTGAACATCGCCGAGCGCGGCGACCTGAATTTCCGGGTCTTCGAGGCCCTGGCCTGCGGGGCCTGCCTGCTCACGCCTAGAATCGCCAACGGCCAGGACGAGTTGTTCGAGGACGGGGTCCATTTCGTGACCTATGAGCCTGACGACGAGCACGACGCAGCGGACAAGACCCGTTCGCTCCTGGCCAACGGCCCCCGGCGCGAGGCCTATGGCCGGGCCGGGTTCGCCCGCGTGGACGGGGCGCATCGGCCCCGGCACCGGGCAGCTGCCTTGGCCGCGCTCCTGCGCCAAGGATTTGACGAAGGCCTGGCGGGCAGGCGCCTGGCAAGCCCGGATCGCGCCAGAATCTCGGCCCTGCGCCTCTTGTTTCTGCACTGGGCCGACAACTGCGCGGGGGATGGCGATGGGGTGGAGCTGTCCGTCCGCTACCTCGCGGAGGCCCGCAGGCTGGCGCTTTTCGGCCGCTGAGGCGCTCCCGCCCCGGCAGTCCGGCAGGTTTTGGCACGGGTCATGCTACCGTATCAGTACCCTGGACGACAGGTGAGAGCCAGAACGGCATCGGGAACCAACACCTAAGAATGTGAAGGGCAGTGCCCATTAACACAGGGGTTCCGATCCACTGCCCACGGTCAACTGGGGTTTTTTATCGCCCGGCGTCCGGCCTTTGAGGCCCGGAGCGCAAGGAGGCCGCCTATGCGAGCGTTTTCCAGATTCCTGTCCAGCTTCTTGATCCGGTATTGCTTCCGGCGCCGCGCCCTTGCGCCGATTTTCCTCCTGTTTCTCCTGGCGCTGCTTACCCTCTCCTGCACAGCCTCCGACGCCGTGAACCTGGCCCGCGTGGCCACGGGCGACACCACCGCCGCCATCAGGATGGCGAGCGGCAAGGCCGTGCATTACGTCACCCACCCCAGCGCCATCGAGGCCGACTACAAGCGCTTCAAGCGGCTGGTCACCAGCTTCCGTCGCGCCGTGGGCGGCACCTGGGGCGAGCACGACGCGCGCGAGCCCGAGCCCAAGCGCTACGTCAAGTACACCCAGAACTATCTGTCCCGCGCCAGCGTGGACTTCGAGCGCGGCCAGATCCTGGTGGAGACCCTGGACCAGGACACCCCGCACGCCAGCCTGCGCGCGGCCATCGCCACCACGCTCTTGACCCCGTATGACCCGCGCGCCGTGGATCTCTATTCCGCCGGGGCCGTGACCCTGGGCGGCAGGCCCTTCCTCTTGGGCGAAGTCAAGGACGCGGCAGGCCGCGACATCGCCACCGAGGCCCAGGCCGAGGCGTTCGCCCGTCAGATCGTGGCGATCAGCGTGCAGGAGCGCCCCTCCGAGAGCCCGGGCAAGACGGTGCGCTTCGTGGTCATCCCCATGACCGCCGACCACATGCAGGTGCGCGCCGCCAAGTTCCGCCCGCTGGTGGAGCAGGCCTCCGCCCGCTTCCACGTCAGCCGCAACCTCGTCTACGCCATCATCCGCGTGGAGAGCGACTTCAACCCCTACGCCATCAACGCCATCCCTGCCGTGGGGCTCATGCAGGTGGTGCCGCAGACCGCCGGGGCCGATGTGCAGGCCTACCTCACCGGCAAGTCCGGCGAGCCGAGCAAGAGCTACCTCTTCGAGCCCGCGCACAACATCACCTATGGCACGGCCTACCTGCACCTGCTGGCCACGCGCTTTTTGTCCGGCGTGGGCGACGACCTCTCGCGCGAGTACTGCGTCATCGCCTCCTACAACGGCGGCGCGGGCGCATTGCTCAAGACCTTCAACCGCGACAAGGGCCGGGCCGTCAAGGCCATTAATAGCCGCCCGCCGCTGGCCGTGTACGAGACCATTGTGGAGCGCCACGCCGCCAAGGAGACGCGCGACTACCTGAAAAAGGTGCTGGCCGCCAAGAAGGACTTTGTTGGCATGTAGGGTGCATTATTCAACAACAGCGGGTGCGGGCATGAGGCGACACACCATGCCTTGCACGAAGACTCTTGTGCTATGCGCCACGTCATGCTGGCTGAATAGGAAAAATATTTACTGGAACCTGGGAGAACACAGATGCAGGCTGGATATGGTCTGGAACAATTGACGAGCGCTGTCTTTACGATTGCGGAGAGCCGCGAGACTCTGCAGCAGCGTTTGATAAGCGCATGTTTCTACGATATTCTCAACATCAACGCCGAAAGAGATCTTCCGCCTGAAATGCGGGGAAAGTTTGATGCGCTCTGTCAACTGTTGAATTGCACGCCAGGCACAGCTGAACCAGGCAGCATTCAGGAAACCGTCTCTGCGATGAATGACGATGAGGCACGCCGCCACATCGACACAATCGCCCAGCTGTACCGCGAACTCTCAGAGTACCTGGCACTGCGTACGTAGCAAGTGGTCAGGACAACGCGTAAGATAAAACATTACTTCCACTCCTCCCCGCTCATGAGCCGCCAGGCGTTCTTGTAGGCGATGGCCTCGGCTGCGGGCTTGTTGAGCCGCGCCAGCACCAGCCGCCGGAAGGTCTCGATGACGCGGCTGTACCCGTCGAAACGCCCGGTGTTCACATCCGTGCCGATGACGAAACGCTCCGGGAATTCCTCCAGCAGGTCCTGCCACTTGGCGTTGAGCTTGGCGTCGGGCTGGTTGTCGCCGCCCTTGCTCGGGTCGCTGTCAAAGAGCACCGAGTCCACCTGGTTGGTGCCCCGGTGCCGGCTTCCGGGTTTGGCCTGGTTCAGGTCGAAGTACAGGTTCGGATACTTCCGCAAAAACTCGCGCACGCCGTTCGGGGTGGAGAGCTTGATCCAGGTGCTGCGGTCGCGGTTGCGGCCCACGTGGCACCAGATGAGCTTGGCCTTTGGGTGTGCGGCCAGCATGCGCTCCAGCTCCGGCAACAGCGCGTCCTCGGCCTCGTGGTGCAGCAGCATGGGCAGGCCGGTCTCCTCGGCGATGCGGAACACCGCCTCGAAGCTTGCCGAGTCCACGGGCAGGTGCACGTCGCGGCTGTTGGTGCTGGACACGTAGTGCCGGGCCTCGAACTCGCCCAGGGCAAAGTAGTGTCCGCTCCTGGCATCCGCAGCCAGTTCGTCCAGCAGGGTCATGTCGCGGCCATGCCAGCGAGGGCCGTCGCCGTGGATGGTGGCGGGCACGATGCGGGTGGGGTATTTCGCCGCCTCCAGCAGGGCGTAGGCGCTGCCGCGCTTCTCGTTCTGGCCCAGCCAGGTCAGGGCCACGCCGTTCTGGTCCATCAGGGCGATGAGGTCCGTGAGCGGCAGCTTGCCGCCCCAGTGGTGCTCCACGTCGATGATGGGCAGCTCGCCTGCGGCCAGCACGCGCCGGACCTCGCCCGCGTAGCCGCTGAGCAGGGCGGCGCGGGAGGCGTTGCCGGTGTGGCCGGGCGCCCCGGCGCTGACCAAGGCTGGCTGGCCGAAGAGCGCCACGAGAGCGAGGGGGAGCGCGGCCAAGAGCCGCAGCCAGAGGAAAGTTCTTGCCGACAGACCTTTCATCACGCCACCTCCAGTCCCAGGGGGACGGCACAGGTTCACGCCAGTCTGGTCGCGGAAAACGGGGGGCTTCGTCTACGTCTCTTCGTCCACGTCAATGAAGCGGCAGGAGGTGATTTCGCCGTCGTCGGCCACGTCGAGGAGGGCCAGCGAGCCCTCGACCAGGCTGCCTGGGTTGAGCAGGTGCGAGCCGTTGTGTTCGGTCCAGGCGCGGCGGTGGGTGTGCCCGAAGCAGACCAGGTCGTGCCCGGGGAAGAGCTCGGCCACGCGCTGCCAAACAGTGGCGCGTTCGCCCCAGCCGTGGGCCATGCCGATGGTGAACTTCCGGCCCGAGGGCAGCACAAGCTCGGCGCTCAGCGAGTTGGGCAGGTCGTGGTCGAGGATGAAGTGGTCGCAGTTGCCGCGCACGGCGAGGAATTTCGGGTGGCGGCACAGGGAATGGTAGAGCGCGGCGCCGACCATGTCGCCGCAATGCAAGAGCGCGTCTGCGCCGGAGAGATGCCGGTCGTAGACGCGCTCGAAGCGGTCGTCGGGAGTGGACAGGTGCGAATCGGAAATGACGGCCAGACGCATATCAAGGAGCGGGCCGCCAGGCCCTCCTAGTCGTTTATCTTCTTGAAACGGTTGCGCAGGTAAGCGTCGCGCACGGCCTCGTAGGGGTCGACGGACGCGTCCTTCAGGGTCTCGTAGTCGCCGATGCGCATGGAGACCTCGTTGATCTTGTCGTAGCCCTTGGTGGCGATGGACCAGTACCAGGGGTGGATGTAGCTGGTGGGGGTCAGGAAATAGTCGCCCGCATAGCCCAGGGTGTCGCGCCCGGAGGAGGGGCCGAGGAAAGGCCACACCAGGTACAAGCCGTTGCCGGCGCCCCAGTAGCCGAAGGTCAGGCCCAGGTCCTTTTCGGTGGAGCCGATGGGCTTGAAGGGCTTGCTGTCGGCGGTGATGTCGGCCAGGCCACCCAGGCCGAAGGCCGTGTTGCCGATGAAGCGCGAGGTCTCCACGGCGGCGGCGGAGGGCTTGCCCTGAAGCATCAGGCTGACGAAGCGCACGGGGTACATGAGGTTGTGGAAGAAGTTGCCAACCCAGATGCGCGGACGTTCGGGGATCACGGCTCCGTAGCCCTGGGCCACGGGCTTGAGGGCCCAGAAATAGAGCTTGTCGTTGAAGGTGAACCACATGCGGTTCCAGCCCTCAAGGGGGTCCGGGGTCTGGGCGGCGATGTCGGACTGGGTCATCTTGTCGCCGCCTGCGGGCTTCTTGATGATCTGGCCGGTCTCGTCCCAGATGTCCACGTCGCCGTAGGCCAGGAGCATGCTGCTGGCGGCGGGCTTCTCGGTCAGCTTGACCGGGCTGGCGGGATCGGCAGCTGCAAACGCCGCGGCGGTGCAGAGCAGCGTCAGGGCCAGTGCCGTCAGGAGGGTCCTGGACATATTGTGCATGCGTGCCACCTTCTCTTGGGTCGTCAGAAGCCTCATGGGTGCTGTCCTAGCTGGCCACGTCATCGACGTTCTTGCCGGCGTCCAGCGACTTGATCTTCTCCTTGATGCGCTGGATGAGAGCATCCGGCGTGTCCTTGGACAAGATCTTGGCGAACTGGGTGCGATAGTTCTTGACCAGGCTCACGCCCTCCACCACCACGTCGTAGACCATCCACTTGTCGTGCTTGATCATCACGTAATTGATGGGGATGGTCTTGTCCTTCATGGCGACCTGGGTCTTGAGGAAGGCCTGGTTGTCGGCGATCTGCTCGCTCAGGAAGGCAACCTTTTCGTTGTTGTATTTCTCAAGCTTGCGGACATAGGTCTTCTGCAGCAGCTCGGAAAAGCTGGTGACGAAGTCGTCCTGCTGCTGGGGCGTGAACTTTTTCCAGCCTTCGGCTGCGGCGCGGCGGGAGAGTTCGCGCCAGTCGAAAAAGCCATCGGCCACGGTGCGCAATTTGGCCTGCCGCTCGGCCCTTTTGGCCGGGCCCTTCAGGGAGGCGTCGGACAAGATGGCGATGACATTATCAATGCCGACCTTCAAACGGTCCTGAGGCTCCCCCGCCAGGGCGGTGGAGCAGAAGCACGCGGTCAAGAGCAACGTGCTGAGTATTAAGGCGAATCTTTTCATCTTCAAGTGTACCGCCAATGTGGAATGGGCCACGATTTTACACGCCGCCAAAAACATACTTACTGATTAATTCCTCAAGGTCAATAGAGGATTCAGTGTCTCGCAACACCGCGCCGGCATTGATGGGATCACCGCCGCCGCGAGACAGTTTTACGTACTTGTCGCCGATGAGCCCGCTTGTCTTGACCGAGGCGATGGTGTCGTCGGTGAGCTTGATGTCCTTGCGGATGCGCAGGGTCACCGAGGCCATGCCCGTGTCGCTGTCAATGCTGATCTTCGACACGAACCCCATCTCCACGCCGTACATCTGCACCGGCGCGTTGAGCTTGAGCCCTGTGACGTCGTTGAATTTGGCGATGATGGGGTAGTCGTTCTCGGAGAACAGGTGCACGTTCCCCAGCTTGATGCTCATGTAGGCGATGGCCAAAAAGCCCAAGAGCACAAAGATGCCCACCATGGTTTCCCGGGAATATTTCTTCATATTGCACCTCCAATGATCCGGGCGAAAAGCCTGGACGTGGTCCTAGACCTTGCTTGGATGCCGCGCCAGCCCTTGTGCGGGATATGGCGCTAGCCCTCTCCCAGATATTTCGAACAGTCGCGTTTCATGACCTTGTAATCCAGCGCCGGCATGGTCAGCCGGGGGCTGGTGCGCTCTTCCGCCCTGCGGTCCAGGAAGCGCCGCAGATAGTCGTCCGTGGTTGTTTCAAGCTCTTCGCGGGTGCCGTTGTAGAGCACCTTGCCAGCGCCCAGCACGATCACGTGGTCGGCGATGGTGCGCATGCTGTCCAGGTCGTGGCTGACCACCACCATGGTCATGTTGAAACTTTTCTTGAGTTCCAGCAGCAGCTGGTCCAGCTCTACCGCCGTCACCGGGTCCAGGCCGCTGGTGGGTTCGTCGCAGAACAGCAGCGGCGGGTCCATGACCATGCCCCGGGCCAGCCCGGCGCGCTTGCGCATGCCGCCGGAGAGCTCGTTCGGGTAGTAGTCGTAAAATTCCTCCAGGCCGACCAGGGCCAGCTTGTCCAGCACGCGCTCGCGGATGGTCTTTTCATCCAGCCGGGTGTGCTCGCGCATGGGCAGGGCCACGTTGTCGCCCAGGGAGAGCGAGCCCAAAAGCGCGCCGTCCTGGAACAGGACACCCATGCGCTGGCGCAGGCAGTGCTTGCCGCGCCGGTCCAGCTTGTTCAGGTCGTGGCTGCCGATCATGACGCGCCCGGCCAGCGGTGCGTTGAGCATGAGGATGTTCTTGAGCAGGGTGGACTTGCCGCAGCCGGAGCCGCCCAGGATCACCGAAATCTTGCCGCCGGGCAGGGTCGCGTCGATGCCGCTGACCACGGCGGTCTTGCCGTAGCCGATGGTCAGCCCTTCGAGGCGGATGTCCGGGGTTTCGTCATGCACCATTTCGTTTCACCTAGAACAAGAGCGAGGTCAGGATGTAGTCGGACAACAGGATCAGGATGCAGGAGGTGACCACGCCAGCGGTGGTGGCCTGGCTCACGGCCTCCGGGCCCACGGCGTCGCGCCGGGTGTGGGTGTAGTAGCCCATGAAGCAGCACACGGTGCAGACCACCACGGCGAAGACCAGGGACTTGATGAAGCCGCCGGTCACGTCGCTCAGCTTCATGTAGGCCTGGATGCGGTAGGTGTAGGTGCCGCCGTTTCCGCCCAGGAGCAGCACGCCGGTGAGGTAGCCCCCGGCCATGCCCACGAGGTCGAAGAACGCCGTGAGGATGGGGAAGCAGATGATGCTGGCCGCCAGCTTGGGGCTCACCAGGTAGCCGATGGGATTGATGTCCATGACGCGCAGGGCGTCGACCTGCGCGCTGATGCGCATGACGCCGATCTCGGCGGTCATGGACGAGCCCGCCCGGCCGGTGATCATGATGGCGGTGAGCACGGGCCCGAGCTCGCGCACCAGCGACAGGGCCACGGCCGCGCCGAGGAATCCCTCGGCCCCGAACTTGGCCAGGGCGTAGTGCATCTGCAGGCCGATGACCATGCCCGTGAACAGGCCGATCAGGGTGATGACGCTGAGGCTTTTCACGCCGATGAAGTAGATCTGCTGGATGGTCTTGCGGAACTGGCCAAGCGACGAGAAGATGCGTCCCGTGGACTCCAGCAGGAACAGGAACATGGCCCCTGTGTCGCCCACAAAGCGCAAGGTCGCGTCGCCCAGGTGGGCGATGGGCGAAAAATGCTGACGCCTGCTGTTCATCATTGCTGCGGAGTCCCCCTCTGCGCCTGGTCGGGCCATGCCTGCCAGGCTCCCCCTTGTGTCCGCAAAATGACGCCGCCGGGCGCACCGTGCCTCCCTGACGACTCCTACAAACTAGCACAAGGCCGCGCCACGCGCAATCCCTTGCAGCGCGAGGCCTGACATTTAAAACAAAAATGTAACTCGGCGACTATGACGCGCCGCCGCCGCCAGCATCCTCAGACTCCGGGTCGGGGTCTTGCGCCGGGGGCTTTTTCGGGGCCTTGCGCGAGCCGTTCTTCTTTTCCCACCACGAGGCGTCGGGTCCGAGGAACCACCAGTCGGTGTGGTCCGTCTCCAGGATGGTCTGCGCCAACTGCCTGCCCTCATCCGTGCGGAAGCGCTGCGCTGCGGCCGCCAGCCACTTGTCGGCGTACTTGTTGCCCAGGTCCGACTGTTCCTTCAGGTTCAGCATCAGGTCGAGCTGGTCGGCGTCTTGGGCCAGGCGCGACTCCAGGCTCTCGGTCTCCTCCAGCTCGGCCCACAGGGGCAGGAGGTCTTCCGCCAGGCCCGTGCCGGACAACGCGTCATCCAGGGCGCGGGTGCGCTGGCTGGTGTTGTAGATGTGGGCCACGTAGTTGAAGTCGCCGGTGCGCGCCTCGTGCAGGTCGTGGAACAGGCACATCATGGCCGTGCGTTCCTTGTCCGCCCCGGCCATCTTGGCCAGCACAAAGCCGATGACCGCCGTGCGGAAGCTGTGCTCGGCCACGTTCTCCTGGCCGGTGCCCAGGAACTGGTAGCCGGTGCGCGGGGTCTTGCGCAGCATGCCGCACTCGAAGAGGAAGTCGGCCAGGCGCGTCAGGCGCGAACGTTTTTTGAGACGGGACATGGGTGTGTGTGCCTCCTGCGGCCGGGGGGACGAGTCCCCCGGACCCCCTGGTAGGGGGTGGGTGGGGTGAGAAATCTAGGTGCGGTAGTCTGCGTTGATCTCCACATAGCGCTTGGTCAAGTCCGAGGCCAAGAGCGTGAAGGTGCCCCGGCCCGGGCCGATGGTAAGCTCTATCTTCACGTCCTGGTGGCGCATGACGGGCGCGAGCAGGGCGTCCAGGTCCTCCGGCGCGGGCTGGCCCTTCTCGAAAACAAGGATGCCGCCGATCTTCAGCACCACGTCGTCGGGCTCGAACTCCGCGCCGCTGCGGCCCAGCGCGGCCACGATGCGGCCCCAGTTGGGGTCGCAGCCGAACAGCGCGGTCTTGACCAGCGGCGAGTTGCCGATGGCGCGGGCGGCTGCCTCCGCCTGGGGGTGGCTCTTGGCGCCGCTCACCGTGATGTGCGCCACCTTGGTGCCGCCCTCGGCGTCCTGCACGATGCGGTAGGAAAGCTCCTGGCAGACCTCGAGCATGCACTGGCGCAGCAGCTCCAGGTCGGCCTTGGAGTCCGCCCGCACGCGGGAGGCGCCGTTGGCCAGGGCGATGACCGTGTCGTTGGTGCTGGTGTCGCCGTCAACCGTCAGCGCGTTGAAGGAGCGGTCGGCGCAGAAGGTGAGCATCTCACGCCAGGTCTTGGGCTCGATGTCCACGTCGCAGATGACGAAGCCGAGCATGGTGGCCATGGTCGGGCAGATCATGCCCGCGCCCTTGCACATGCCGAGCACGCGCACCTCGCCGCCGGAAAGCTGCACACTCTTGGCCACCAGCTTGGGGAAGGAGTCGGTGGTCATCATGGCCTTGGCCACGTCCATGGGCGTGGCGCGGCCCAGGCACCCGGCGAGTTTCAGCGCGGCGGGCTCCCAGAGGTCCATCTTGAGCTGCGCGCCGATGACGCCTGTTGAGGCCGGGAGCACCTCCTCAGGCTGCACGCGGGCTGCGCGGGCGATGATCTCCTGGGTGACGCGGCAGTTGGCCAGGCCCTCCTCGCCGGTGCAGGCGTTGGCCTGGCCGGAGTTGACCACGATGGCGCGGGCCACGGGGCTCTCGGCCAATTGCGCCTTGCACACGAGCACGGGCGCGGCCTGGAAGCGGTTGGTGGTGAACACGCCTGCGGCCACGGCCGGGCCGATGCTCAGGATCAGGCCGAGGTCGTTGCGGTCGGCCTTCTTGAAGCCGGCGGCAGCCACAGCGAAACGGTAGCCCTTGGGCACCATGGTCATACGCGCACCTCGCAAAGATTCGTCGCGGCCAGGGCCGAGCCTGACCACGCAGGAAAAATACCTAGCACAGGCCGTGCCGGGATTCAAAGGGGGAATTTTGGGGAGGCTATCTGCACAACTCTAGAAAGATAAATCTGCTCGCATCGCCTTAAGCAGTTCATTCACTGCATCTCGGGGTGAATGTGGTGGGGTGTTTGAGACGATTTCGAGTAGCCGTACGACTTCAAGATTGCCGCATAGCCTGACCCGCTCTATCGCCGCTGTTCTTGCCCAAAGAGCCTCCTTGGTCGGCATCGTCTGCGATATGGCCGCAACGTTGAGGTAATTAACGTAGGCGTCACGCTTTTCTTCGAAAACCCTCTTTGTTTTCATCTGTCTGTTGTCAAGATAGGCTTTCACGAACGTTGTGACCACGCCCCCAATCCCAAGCCCACCAACAAGAGTTGAATATTCCATGGCACCTCCTGGTTCTGAGGCAAGCGAAATCTTGCAGAAATAGCTACGAAGCTGGGTTGTGCCTCAAGCCCCCATTACCCCACCCCGCCCGCGCTTTCAAGAACCCGCTATCGCATGCACGAACCCCCGCGCAACAAAAAAGCCCCCGGCGTTTCCGCCAGGGGCCTTCCCTTTCCGCCGTGCGCGGGGCTACAGCCTAGGCCACGGTCACGCGGTTGCGGCCGTCGTTCTTGGACACGTACAGCGCGTCGTCCGCGGCCCTGATCATGGCCTCCAGCCCGTCGAGCGGGCTGGTGCACAGCCCGATGCTCACGGTGTAGCGGATGATCTGGTCGCCGAAGCGCACCGAGCTCGCCTCGAAGCCCTGGCGCAGGTCCTCGAAGACCCCGCTGGCGTCGGCGGCGTTCATGTCCATCGCCAGCACGCAGAACTCCTCGCCGCCGAAGCGCGAGACGATGTCCGAGGTGCGGAAGCGCGCGGCCAAAAGCGCGGACATCTGGCGCAGCACGGCATCGCCCGCATCGTGGCCAAAGGTGTCGTTGATGCGCTTGAAATGGTCGATGTCGAGCATGGCCACCACCACGCCCTGGCCCCGGCGCGTCTGGGCGGCCATGAGCTTGGGCCCGGCGGAGAAGACATAGCGCCGGTTGTAGAGCTTGGTCAGGTAGTCCTTCTCGGCCAGCTCCTTGATCTGCGCGATGTACTCCAGAAGCTCGATGTTCTGGGTCACGCGGGTGTAGAATTCCTCGGTCAAAAAGGGCTTGTGCAGAAAGTCGTTGGCCCCGCTCTTGATGAACCTGGCCGAGAGCCCGGCCTCCTGGGTGCCGGAGAGGCCGATGACCGCCAGCAGGTCCTTGGCGTGGTTGCGGCGGATGGTCCGGATGAGCTCCGAGCCGTCCATGTTCGGCATGTTGTAGTCGGTGATGACGAGGCGCACGTCCGGGTGCTCCTCAAGCACGGCCAGGGCCTGCAGCCCGTCCTCGGCCTCCAGCACCTGGTAGCGGTGGGCTTCCAGCAGCTTTCGCACCACAACGCGCGAGGTCAGGGAATCGTCGACAACCAGGACCTTGATGGTCGGGTTGCGGTGCAGGCGCTCCACCAGGCAGAGCATGTAGGCCACGTTGTCCATGTTCTGCTTGAGGATGTAGTCCACGATGCGCTTGGCCCAGAACTGGTCGCGCAGCTCGTCGTCCATCTCGCCGGTGAAGACGATGGAGGGGATGTTCTTGGCCAGCACCACATCCACCACCTCGCCAAGCGGCGCGTCGGGCAGGTTCAGGTCCAGCAGGGCCACGAAGAAATCCGTGTCCACGGACAGGATGGCCTCGGCCTTGGCCCTGGAGTTGGCCACCACCACCTGGTGGCCCATCTCCTCGGTGATGCGCCGCGAAAGCAGGGACGAGAAGGTGTGGCTGTCTTCAACCACGAGGACTCTGGACATAAAGGCTCCTGTATGTGCGTCGCCTGGGGAGGCGTCTGATGCGCGTGTGTTCGGTTTTCCTGCAAAATCAAGGGGCGGGGCGGCGAGCATGCACTCTACCACACCCCGCCCCTTGCAGCAATGCTGCTGGCGTGGTTTTTTAACCGCGAGGCCGGGCTAGCGGCCGCAGCAACTCTTGTACTTCTTGCCCGAGCCGCAGGTGCAGGGGTCGTTGCGGCCCACCTTGGCCCCGCGTTTGACGGGTTTCTGCTTCTTGGGCTCCGAGGCAGTGGCCGAGCTCTGGTACTCCAGCTCCGAGGCGGTCTCCTTGTGCTGGAACTCCTCCTCCTTGACCTCCTTCTCGATGCGCAGGCGCAGGATGAGGCTCATGGACTTCTCGGCGATGGTGTAGAGCATGGCCCGGAACAGGTCGTAGCCCTCGCGCTTGTACTCCTGCTTGGGGTCTTTCTGGCCGTAGCCGCGCAGGCCGATGCCGTCGCGCAGGTGGTCCATGGAGAGCAGGTGGTCCTTCCAGTTGCGGTCCAGGGTCTCCAGGATGAAGTAGCGCAGGATCTCCTGGTAGTTGTCGGGCGCTGCGGTCTGCAGCCCGTCCAGGATCTCCTGGATCCAGACCTCGGTCTGCTCGCGCGTGGGCAGTCCGCCGGCAAAGCCCGGGAAGCGGGAGAGGTCGAAAACCTCGTCCAGCTGGGCCGAGATGATGCCCTCGGTCTCCTCGTCCAGTTCATTGCCCTTGGCCTCGACCAGGGGGGCGTACATGTCGGTCAAAAGCTCGTCGACGTACTCCTCGACGATCTCGTCCAGGGACTCGGCGTACATGATCTCGCGGCGGCGGGCGTAGATGACCTCGCGCTGCTGGTTCATGACGTTGTCGTAGTCGAGCAGCTGCTTTCTGATCTCGAAGTTGTGCGCTTCCACGCGTTTCTGCGAGCCCTCGATGGCGCGGCTGACCATGCGGTTCTCGATGGCCTCGCCCTCCTGCATGCCCAGGGTGTCCATGAGCCCGGCGATGCGGTCGCTGCCGAACAGGCGCATGAGGTCGTCGTCCAGGGCCAGGTAGAAGCGCGAGGTGCCAGGGTCGCCCTGGCGGCCGGAGCGGCCGCGCAACTGGTTGTCGATGCGCCGGGACTCGTGGCGCTCCGTGCCCAGGATGTGCAGGCCGCCAAGCTCCTTGACGCCCTCGCCGAGCACGATGTCGGTGCCGCGGCCAGCCATGTTGGTGGCGATGGTGACCCGGCCCTTGTGCCCGGCCTCGGCCACGATCTGGGCCTCCAGCTCGTGCTGCTTGGCGTTTAAGACATTGTGCGGGGTGCCGCGCTTTTTGAGCATCTCCGACACGAGCTCGCTCTTCTCGATGGAGACCGTGCCCACGAGCACCGGTTGGCCGCGCTTGTGGCAGTCCACGATGTCCTCGACGATGGCGGCGAACTTTTCGCGCTGGGTCTTGAAGATCATGTCCGGGTAGTCCAGGCGCACCATGGGCCGGTGCGTGGGGATGACGCTCACGTCGAGGTTGTAGATCTGCTTGAACTCCACGGCCTCGGTGTCCGCCGTGCCGGTCATGCCGGAGAGCTTCTCGTACATGCGGAAGAAGTTCTGGAAGGTGATGCTGGCCAGCGTCTGGTTCTCGGCCTCGACCTTGACGTTCTCCTTGGCTTCCAACGCCTGATGCAACCCTTCGGAAAAGCGGCGCCCGGGCATGAGGCGGCCCGTGAACTCGTCGACGATGACCACCTGCTCGTCCTTGACGATGTACTCCACGTCGCGGTGGTAGAGGTTGTGCGCCTTGAGTCCCTGGAGCACATGGTGCTGGAGGCTCACGTTGGCCGGGTCGTAGAGGTTCTCGATGCCGAGCAGCTTCTCGCACTTGGAGACGCCGAGCTCGGTCATGGTGATGCTGCGGGCCTTCTCGTCCACCACGAAGTCGCCGCTGGGCTCGGCGTCCTCCTCTTTGGACTTCTCGCCGCGCGCCAGCTTGGGGATGATGGCGTCGATCTTGCGGTAGAGCTGGGTGGACTCCTCGGACGCGCCGCTGATGATGAGCGGGGTGCGCGCCTCGTCCACGAGGATGGAGTCCACTTCGTCGACGATGGCGAAGTTCAGCGGCCTCTGGACCAGTGACTCCTTGTAGAATTTCATGTTGTCGCGCAGGTAGTCGAAGCCGAACTCGTTGTTGGTGCCGTAGGTGATGTCCGCACCGTAGGCGACCTGCCTTTCCTCGTCGGTGAGGCCGTGGACGATGACGCCCACGCTGAGGCCCAGGAAATTGTAGAGCTTGCCCATCCAGGCGGCGTCGCGGCTGGCCAGGTAGTCGTTGACCGTGACCAGGTGCACGCCCTTGCCGGAGAGCGCGTTTAGGACCACGGCCAGGGTGGCGACGAGCGTCTTGCCCTCACCGGTCTTCATCTCCGCGATGCGGCCCTGGTGCAGCACCATGGCGCCCACCAGCTGCACGTCGTAGTGGCGCATGCCCAGCGCCCGCACGCCGGCCTCGCGCACCAGGGCGAAGCACTCGGGCAGGAGGTCGTCCAGGCTGCGGCCCTGGGCAACGTCCTCTTTCCACGCGGCGATCTTGGCCGGGAAGTCCTCGTCGGCCAGGGCCTTCATCTGCGGCTCAAGCTGGCCGATCTGCTCCACCAGTGGCTGGAGCTTCTTCAGGTAGCGGTCGTTGCTCGACCCGACGATCTTTTTCATGATGGCGTTGAACATGGGCGCAGGCTCCTCGATCCGGCCCGGGCTCTTGGCCCTGGCCAGCGGTATTTCAACATGTCGGCGCGGTCCTTGGAGCATGGCTCCCGGTGGTCCGGCGTCCCTTGGGTTCTGACGGTTTCGGGCGCGGGTTCGGGCATTGGGCCCTGGCTCGCGCAGCGGTGTTCTCGGACATTTCCGGGGCCGCGTCAAATCCCCGTGGGGGAGATAACGCCTGCTGGCCGTTCGTCAAGCCGCAACAGCCATTCTCGGTTGCATTAATCCGTTTTGACGATCTCCAGCCAGTGGCCGACCTGGGCATGCTGCCCGTGGCCTGCGGGCGCGGTGGCGGTCAGCTGCATGACGCAGCCGCTGCACCCGGTGAGCACGTACGCGCTGACGACCTCCGGCGCGGCAGTGAAGCCCAGGGCTCCATCCAGTCCGTTCCAGCAGGCCTGGCCCACTTGCGTCGAGAGTTCCGGCGCGGAGAGCTGCATGATGCCGCCGAAGCCGCAGCAGTTGGCCTTGGCCGGGGTGCGCAGCCGTGCGCCCAAGAGGCTGGACATGAGCTTGCAGTCCGCGTCGCCGGGGTCGCCAGGAAGGACGGCGTGGCAGGGCCGGTGCCAGCCCACCACCGTGGGCACGCCGCGCCCCACTTTCCCCGCCGCACCGGAGAGCAGGCCCGAGAGCGGCGTCACGCTGGCGGCCCAGAGCGCTTCCTCGTCGCTGTTTGCGAAAATTCCCGCGCCTGCCCCTGGTGCGGCGTAATCCGCCAGGCCCTTGCGGCAGGTGGCGCAGTAGGTGACGAGGAGCGGGCGGTCGGCCTTGCGCCAGGCCTCGACATTGGCGCGCCGCGCCGTGAGCTGGTCCTCGGGCAGCCCGGCCACGCCGAGCGTCGACCCGCAGCAGGAGAATCCGGCTTCGGCGAGGTTCGCGCCCAGGCCGCGCAGCAGAAAGCGCGCCGCCTGGCCCCAGGCCTTGCGCGGGCCGCTCCCTACGCAGCCGTCGAACAGGACCACCGGGCGCTCGCCGTATTGCTGGCGAAATTCCTCCACCGGAAAGCGCGTGACGGTCAGCCAGGGCCGGAGCCCATTATCCGGGCGAAGTCCGCGCAGGCCCTTGAGGGCCAGGCCGAGATTCGCGGGAGTCAAGGCTTCGGGGATGAGTCCCGCGCCCTTGGCCGCCAGGGACCAGCAGGGCTGTAGTTTGGTGACCCACTGCTTCCACAGCCACTGGCGGAAGTCCGGGTGCTCCGCGCGCAGGCGGGCGACGAGCCGGGGCACGCTGACGCCCTGGGGGCACAGCTTTTCGCACTTGCCGCAGGCCAGGCACAGGCTGGCCAGTTCGGCCACGGCGTCGTCGTCCAGGGTGGCGGCGGTGAACTTCGACGGCCCGGAGAGCAGGGCCTTGGCGCGCGGGGACAGCTCCTCGCGGTTTGTCGCCGCAAACAGCGGGCACAGTTCCAGGCAGCAGCCGCAGAGCACGCAGTCGCGCTCCGGCTTGGCGTTGGTTTTGGCGTTGTGGTTGGCGTTGGAATTGTCGTTGGAAGCGACGTTGGAATTGCCGTTGGAAGCGGCGTCGGGCTTTTCGCCGGAAGCGGCGGCTGGCGCGGCTTTGGCGCCGGGCACGCCGTTGACGTCCTCGTTGTTTTGGGCGTCGAAAGTGTCGTTGGTCTTGGCGTCGTGTGTATCGTCGTGTTTCACGTTGGGCACCTGGACCTAGACCCAGCCCTTGCCGGGGTTCAGGATGCCCGAGGGGTCGAAGACCTGCTTGATGCCCGCCATGAGTTCGCGCTCGGTCTCGGAGAGCTGCCAGGACACATACGGGGCCTTGGTGATGCCCGTGCCGTGCTCGCCGGATATTGTCCCGCCGAGCGACAAGGTCAGCCGGAACACGGCCTCCTTGCAGGCCTTGGCCCGCGTACGCTGGCCCTCGTCGGCCGCGTCGTAGATGATGTTCACGTGGATGTTGCCGTCGCCCAGGTGCCCGTAGCAGGCCACGTGGGTGTTGTTCTCCGCCCCGATGGCCTGGAAGCCCTCCACGGCCTCCACGGTCTTGCCGCGCGGCACGGCCACGTCCTCGCCCAGCTTGTCCGGCCCGAGCTGGAAGGCTGCCGGGCTCACCAGGCGGCGGATCTCCCACAGGGGCTCTTCCTCCTTGGGACCGAGGCCTTTGAGCAGGCAGGAAGGGTTGGCCCGGGACAGCGCCTGCTCCAGCCGGATGATGTCTTCAGCCAGGGCGCTGGCCGAGCCGTCGACCTTGAGCAGCAGCACGGCCTGGGTGTTGTCCGGCCAGGGCACGTCCTTGATCTGCGCGATGCCCCGGCAGGCCGTGGCGTCCATGAACTCCATGGCCGTGGGCAGGATGCCCGCGCGGAACACGCCTTTGGCTCCTTCCAGCGCCGCCACAAGCGAGGGGAAGGCCGCCAGAACAGTGGCCGAGGACTCCGGCAGGGGCAAAAGCTTCAGCGTCAGCTTGGTGAAAATGCCCAGCGTGCCGCAGGAGCCCACGAACAGGCGCGTGAGGTCCAGGCCCACCACGTTCTTGTGGGTGCGGCCCCCGGCGTCGCAGATTTTCCCGCCCGGCAGCACCGCGCGCACGCCCAGCACGTAGTCGCGCGTGACGCCGTACTTCACCGCGCGCATGCCGCCCGCGCAGGTGGAGACATTGCCGCCCAGCGTCGAAATCTTGAGGCTGGCCGGGTCCGGCGGGTAGAAGAGCTTCTGCTTTTGCGTCAGCGCCTGGAACTCCGCCGTGACCACGCCGGGCTCCACCTCGGCGCAGAAGTCGCCCGCGTTGATGTCCAGCACGCGGTTGAGCCACAGGGTCGAGACGACCACGCCCCCAAACGCCGGAACCGCGCCGCCGCTCATGCCCGTGCCGCGCAGCCGGGGCACCAGCGGCATGCGCTCGGCCTCGGCCCACTTGAGCAGCTCCACGATCTGGTCTTCGGTGCGGGGCCTGACGACAGCCCAGGGCAGGGCCGAGCGGCGGCTGGAGTCCGCGCCGAACACGGCCATTTCCTCCGGCTTGGTGACGAGTCCCTCGCCGGGGAAGAGCTGTTCCAGGAAGCGCAGGTGCGTTGGCGTGAGGGCGGGGGCGAGTGCTGTTGTCATGGCGAATCCAGGGGGAAGGCCGCCGGGTGCTCGGCGGGTGTTATTTCCGGTAGTCCGACAACTGTCGCGCGGTGTCCCGCGCCATGTCCCGGGCCTTGATGTCGTCGCGGCGGTCGTGCACGTTCTTGCCCTTGCCCAGCGCTATTTGCAGCTTCACGCGGCCGTTCTTGAAGTAAAGCTTGACCGGGATGACGGTGAGGCCCTTTTGCGAGGCCAGGGCCTGCAGCTTGTCGATCTCGCGGCCGTGCAGCAAGAGCTTGCGCTCGCGGGTGGGTTCGTGCGGGTCCATGCCCGCGTTGGCATAGGGCGCGATGTGCACGCCGGTGAGCCAGGCCTCGTCATTTGTGAAGCGCACGTAGCCGTCCATGAAGTTCACGCGGCCCTCGCGCAGGCTTTTCAGCTCCGAGCCCATGAGCACGAGGCCTGCCTCGAAGACCTCCAGGAATTCATAGAGCCTGCGCGCCTGCTTGTTGGTGGCGATGAGCTTCTCGCCCGCGTGGCGATTGGGATTTTCGGTCATGGGCTAGCCCCCGAGATCGTCGTTGTCCAGGAGCGAGGCAAAGAATGTGAGCTCTTCCGGGTATTTGTTGAAGATGGTGTCGCGCACCAGACGGTTGATCTTGCCCACGGTGCGGCAGGCCAGAACCTCGCGCAACAGCGCCTTGCACTCGCTCATGCGGGCCTGGCGGATGATGCGCTTGATGCCGGGAATGGCCTGGGGCGACAGGCTGATGCAGTCGATCTGCATGCCCATGAGGATGGGCACGCAAAACGGGTCGCTGGCCACCTCGCCGCACAGACTGGCCTCGATGCCGGCCTGGTGCGCGGCGTCGACCACGTGCTTGATGCTGCGCAAAATGGCCGGGTGCAGCGGCTGGTACAGGTAGCTCACGTGCGGGTTGGTGCGGTCGATGCCCACGCTGTACTGGATAAGGTCGTTGGTGCCGATGCTGAAGAAGTCGACCTCTTCGGCCAAAAGATTGGCGATCATCACCGCCGCAGGCAGCTCGATCATGATGCCGATGGGCATGTCCTGGTTGAAGCGCTTGCCCTCGGTGCGCAATTCCTCCTGGGCCTCGCGCAGCTTGGCCTTGGCCCGGCGCACCTCGCGCAGGCCGGAGATCATGGGGAACATGATGCTCACATTGCCGTAGGCGCTGGCCCGGGCGATGGCTTTCAACTGGGTTTTGAACAATTCCGGGTGCTGCATGCAGAAGCGGATGGCCCGCAGGCCCATGGCCGGGTTGGCCTCTTCCAGCGCGCCGAAGCTGGCGATGGTCTTGTCCGCGCCGAGGTCCAGCGTGCGGAAGATGACCTTGCGCGGGCTCATGATGGCCGCGAGGTCGGAATACTTGTCGGCCAGCTCGTCTTCCCCGGGCAGGTCGATGCGGTTTAAGTAGCTGTATTCCGTGCGGTACAGGCCGATGCCCTCGCCGCCGTTGTCCAGCACCGCGGCCACTTCCTCGATGAGCTCGATGTTGGCCAGGACCTGCACGCGGTAGCCGTCGATGGTCTCCGCCGGGAGCTGGCAGCCCCGGTAGATGCGGCGCTGGTAGTCCTCGAACTGTGCGCCGAGCTCGTTGAATTCGGCCAGCTCGTCCTCGTCGGGGTCCACCAGGATGCGGCCGCCCACGCCGTCCATGATGACCAGGTCGCCATCGTTGACCGCGTCTTCCAGGTCGGCCACGCCCACCAGGGCCGGGATGCCCAGCGTGCGGGCCATGATGCCCGTGTGCGAGGTCTTGCCGCCCTGGGCCGTGGCAAAGCCCATGATCTTGGAGACTTCCAGCGCAACCGTGTCCGCCGGGGTCAGGTCGTGGGCCATGATGATGACCCGGCCCTCCACGGCCAGAAGCTCGGGCACGGTGCCCAAAAGCCGCGACATGACGCGGTCGCTCATGACGCGCACGTCTTGCAGGCGCTCGCGGATGTAGAGATCGTCGAGCACGCCGAAGGCCTTCTCCAGCTCGGCCACGGCCTTTTCCAGCGCCCACTCGGCGTTGACGCCCAGTTCGCGGATCAGTTTGGCTGCGGCCCCGGCCAGCTTGGGGTCTTTTAAAATCATCAGGTGCGAGTCGAGGATGTGCTTGTGTTCCTTGAGCTCGGCCGGGATGCGGTCGCGGGCGGTGGCGAGTTCGGCCTCCACGCTGGCGAAGGCCTCGCGCAGGCGCGATTCCTCCTCGGCCACCAGGGCGGGCGGAATGGTCTGGCGCGGCAGCTCGGAGCGGTGCCTGCGGTTGACGAACACGGCCTTGCCGATGGCGAAGCCCGTGGACACCGATATGCCGCGAACGATGACTCTGGCCACTATTTCTCCCCGAACTTGGCGGCGAAAAGCTCCGTCAGGCGGTCCACGGCCTGGGGCGCGTCCGCGCCGCAGGCGCGGATCTCAAGGGTGCTGCCCATGCCCGCCGAGAGCGTCAGGATGTCCAGGATGCTTTTGGCGTCCACGGTTTGTCCCTGGGCCTCGATGCTGATCTTGGCGACAAAGGCCTGGGCCTCGCGGGCGATCTGGCTGGCCGGGCGTGCGTGCAGGCCGAGCTGGTTGGTCACCAGCACCTGCCGCACGCTCTGCTCTCCGGCAGAGGCGTCTGAATCCATGTTTGCGCTCGTATCAGACATTGTCCAACCGTACTTATTGCCCCAGGGGCGACCAGGGGAGGCCCAGGGGAACGCCGCTGGCGGCGTGTTGCATGAGCCAGGGGATGGCGCACAGCGCCCACAAAACAATCCCGGCGATGATCCACCTGGGCAGGATGGGACGCAGGGTCAAAACTCCGGCCAGGCCCAGCGCGCCTATGCCCCAGGCCCAGGAGACGAAGTCCTTGGCGGGGAAGAGCTGCGTCCACAAAACCAGGAGCAGAGCCGCGTTGATGAACTTGATGCGCCTGCCCCAGTTGATGAGATCCCAGTTTCTGAGGGCCCCGAGGAAGCTGAAGCCTCTGCGCAGGCCCCCAAGAAAAGTGTACACACGAAAGACCTGCAATCCAAGAAAAAAGAAAATGCCCATTCCGAGCGGCAGGGCGCGGTGCCCGGCCAGCAAAAGGCTGGCGCTGGAAAGCGCCCAGAAGATGAGCAGGCTGCCCGCGAACACGGAGTCGCCGATGGCGGACAAAGTGTAGCTGGTGGTGTTCTTGACCTTTTCCAGTGCGTCGGGCGGCAGCCTGCGGCCCGCGATGTCCGCCTCCACGGCCAGGAAGATGCCCACCAGGCAGGGCACCCAGAAGGGATGCGAGCTGAAGTGCCGGGCGTAGCGCTTGAGCGCCTGCTCCCGTGCCTTTGTCTCCTTGTGGATGACCCACAGCCCCGGCTGCATGGCGTAGAGGATGCCCACGCTCATGAGCCCGCGCGGGTTCATGGACGCGCCCACCAGATACGTGCGCAGAAAGCAGCGCAGGTAGGCCTTGCCGCGCTCGGTCCAGAAGCCGGCCACCTCGGCGGCGGCCATGTCAGCGGACCTTTCCAGGTGAGCCGCCGGGTCCCGTGGCGGCTCCCGTGCCCGTGGCGGTGGTGAGGCCGGTCATGGAATGAAAGCCCAGCTCGCGCGCCAGGGCCAGGTCGGCCTCGGCCGGGGAGCCCGCGATGGTCAGGTAGTCGCCGATCATCAGCCCGCTGGCGCCGGAATTGAGCAGCTCGCGCTGGCCCGCGCCGCCCGGCTCGCCGAACACCGCGCCGCGCCCGCCGCACACGCGCAGGTTGGCGTGGGGCAGCATGAGCCGGAGCAGCGCCAGGATGCCCAACGCCTCCGGTCGGGGGAGCACCGGCCGGTGCTCCAGGCGCGTGCCCGCGATGGGCACCAGGAAATTCACCGGCACGTTCTTGACGCCCAGGTCAAGGAGCGTTTGGCCCAGCTCCGCGCGCTGTTCCCAGCTCTCGCCCAGGCCGAAGATGCCGCCGCAGCATACGAAGAGTCCGGCGGCCAGGGCCTGGCGCACGACCTCCACATCGTCCTCGTAGGCGTGGGTGGTGCAGATCTGCGGGAAGAAGCTTCTGGCCGTCTCCAGGTTGTGGTGCACGCCCGAGAGGCCCGCCTGCGTCAGCCGCGCAAGGCGCTCCGGGGACAGCAGGCCCACGGACGCGTCGGCCTTGAGCCCGGTCTCGCGCACCAGGCGCACGGCGTCGAGCAGGCGCTTGAAGTCGCTCTCGCTCAAGGCCAGGCCGCTGGCCACGATGCCGAAGCGCGTGGCCCCGGCTGTGCGCGCGGCAACGGCGGCGCGGGCGATCTTCTTGGGGTCCAGGAAGCCGTGGCGCGGGCTGGCGGTCTTGTGGCGGCTGGACTGGGCGCAGAAGGCGCAGTCCTCGGAGCAGTTGCCGCTCTTGGCGTTGACGATGGCGCAGAGGTGCAGGTTGTTGTCGAAATTTCTGCGGCGCACGGAGCGGGCCCCGGCCAGCAGGCGCTCAAAGCCAGCGCCCTCGCCGGAGGCTGCGGCAGAGAGCACGGCTGTCAGCGCCGCCCCGTCCAGGGGGCGGTCGTCCAGGGCCAGGACGATAGCCCGGTCCAGTTCAGCCGTTGTGCCCGAGCCGCTCATAAATTTCCTTCACGCTCATTCCCGGCACGCGGTCCGCGACGCGCCTGGCCACTTCGCGCGGTTTGCCGCCGCGCGCCTTCTCCTCCGCCATGATCTCGGCCAGAGCCGCTTCCTGGTCCGGGCCCGCCACGCCCAGACCCGCCGGGTCGCCCACGGGCTGCGGCCCGATGACCACGGTGACCTCGCCCAGCACGTCCAGGCTCGTGTCTGCAAGCCGCCCCAGACGACCCAGGATAAACTGCTCGTAAACCTTGGTCAATTCCCGGCACAGGGCGAATTCGCGGTCGCCCAGCACTTCCGCCGCCAGGGTTAGGGTGGCCGTCAGGCGGTCCTTGCGTTCAAAAAAGACAAGGGTTGCGCCGGTTCCCGCATGCCGGGAGAGCAGCTTCCTGGCCTGGCCCTTCTGGCGCGGCAGGAAGCCGAGAAAAGTGTACGGCGCGGGCGGCAGGCCGCAGGCCGAGAGCGCCACCACCGGGGCCGAGGGGCCGGGCAGGGAGGTCACGTGAAAGCCCGACTCGCGGCAGGCGCGCGCCAGGCGGTAGCCGGGGTCCGAGACGACCGGGGTCCCGGCATCGCTGATGAGCGCCACGGCCTGGCCCTGGCGGAGCATCTCCAGCACCTGCGGGATGCGCCCGGTCTCGTTGTGCTCGTGCAGGCTGAAAAAGCCTGGGCGCGCGCGGTCGATCAACAGCCGCCGGAAGAACAGCCCGGCGCGGCGGGTGTCCTCGGCCAGGATGGCATCGGCGCGGGTGAGCACGTCGCGGGCGCGGGGGGAGAGGTCGGCGTCGTTGCCGATGGGCGTGGCCACCAGGTACAGGCCGGGCGCAAGCGGGGCCGGGCCCGGCGTGGCGAAAGATTCAAGCGTGGCCGGGGTCAATCGAAGTCCGCCAGAAGCGCGCCCACCTGGATGCCCATGACCTCGGGCCGATGCTCGTACATCTGCCGGATGCGCCAGCGGGCCTGGTGCAGCTGCTCGTTGTTGATGCCGTTTCTCAGCGCCGTGTCGGCCTCGATGAAGGCGGCCAGGCGGTCGCACATCTTGAGCAGGGGGCCGTCCTTGGGGTCCAGCTCGTCGACGTTGGCCGCGTTGCGCAGCTCGCCCTCGGTGACGTGGCGCACCTCGATTCCGTTGGGCCCGCTTTCGCGCACCGTGGCGATGAATTCCGAGCCCACGCTGAGGCCCAGCAGGTAGCTCAGGCGCTCGGAGAGGTCCTCGCAGCCGCCCGTGCGCAGCGGCACCAGGATGCGCCGCTCCAGCTCCTGGTTCTCGTAGGCCTTGATGAGCTCGCCGATGGCCGCGTCCGAGGACTTGACCGGCGAGATGATGTCCCGGGTCAAGAGCTCCGGCAGGTCGTGGAACAGGCCGCAGAAGAAGTTGTTGTGCCTTCTGGCGCGGCAGGCCTCGGCCTCCACGCTGAAGAACCAGGCATAGGCCGCCACCAGGAACATGTGGCCCAGCACCGTGGTCTCGGGCACGCGCGGGGTCTGGGACCAGCGTTTCTGGAACCTGAGCTGGCCCGCGCGCGCGGCGAAGCGGGCGAACTCGTTGTCACCGGCCAGAAGCTCGCTCACCCCTGGGATGTCCGTCAGGCCCTTCAGGCGCGAGACGAAGCTCTCCTCGATCTCTGGCATCTCCTCGTCGAGCTCGTTGAAGGGCCGGAGCACCCGGAACTCGGAGTAGCTGGCGTAGAGGTGCGCGGCCATGAGGATGCGCCGGGACAGGGTCTTCTCCTCGGGCTCCATCATGGCATCGGTCATGCGCTGCCAGAAGGCGTCGCCCAGGGGGGCCAGCCGGGGCTTGAGCTGGGGCAGCACCCATTGGGTGAGCTTCTGGTAGTCCGCGCGGTTGGCCTTGATCTTGTAAAATACCGGCGGCTTGATGTCGGTGATGACCAGGCGGTAGAAGTAGTCGAAGAGCCCGCCCTCGATGGTCTCCTCCACCAGGTCCAGGCGCTCCTTCATGCCCATGTCCTTGGTGACGCGGGAGAGCAGCATCCAGGCCACGATCATCTTGTGGGCCTGCTTGTCCACCTCCATGAGCTCCATGGGCCGCAGCCGGTCGTTCCAGCGCTTCATGAACGCGCCGGAAAACACCAGTTGCAAGAGACTCTTGCGTATAACCGTGGCCATGCAGGGCTCCTTCGGATCGTCTCAATTGTGCTGCGCTATCGTTGTCCTGTATCGCGCTTGCCCGGCCCTCGGCAAGGGGCGGGGCTGTTCCCACGCGCAGCTCATTGCGGGGCGACGGACTGCATCAACGCAAAGAAGTATTGCGGCTCCTTGAGCGTTTGCAGATTGTACCAGGCTTCCAGGGTCTTCTCGGAAAAGACGTCGAGGCGTTGGAGTATCAGGCGGGCAAACTCCAGCGGAGCCATGCCGCTCGCGGTGATGAGGCCGCCGCCGGTGACGGCGGGCAGGTCTTGGTAGAGCCCCTCGCCCTTGTAGCCGGGGCACACCTGCTTCAAAAAGCCGAGGTCGTTGCTTGTGTGCGGGCGCTCGTCCAGCAGCCCGGCCTGTGCCAGGGCCATGGTGGCGCCGCAGATGGCCGCCACGGGAACGCCAGCGGCCAGGAATTCCCCGGCCTTGGCCAGCACCGGCGCGTGGCTGGGCTCAAGCCAGGTGTCGCCGCCGGGCAGGAGCAGCAGTGCGGCGTCCTCCAGGCGGATCTGCTCCACCGTCAGGTCTGGCAGAATGCGCAGGCCGCCCATGGTGGTCACGGGTTCCCTGCTCAGCGCGCAGGTCTTCACCGCCAGTTTGGGAGCGCCTTTCCGGAAAAAGCGCCCGCTGTTCAACTCGGCCGTGACATAGCTCGGCTCCCAGTCGGCCAGGGTGTCCAGGACATACAGGTAGACGGTCCGCTGCGACATCGGAGCCTCCGCTAAGCCTTGGGTGTGAACAGGGCCAGGCACTCGGCGTGGGCCGTGTGCGGGAACAGGTCCACGGCGCGCACCGCAGTCAGCTCGTAGCCAGCGGACAGCAGCCCGGCATCGCGCGCGAGCGTGGCCGGGTTGCACGACACGTACACCAGCCGGGGCAGGGGCTTGTTGACGAGCCACTGCACCAGGCCCTGGTCCAGGCCCTCTCGCGGGGGGTCCACCACGGCCACGGCGGGCAGCTCGTAGTCCTCGGGCAGGCGCAGGGGGATGGGCTCCTGGCCCGAGAGGTCCGCGCGCATGAAACGGCAGTTCGCGATGCCGCCCAGCTTGGCGTTGGCCTCGGCGTCGGCCACGGCCGAGGGATTCTGCTCCAGGCCCAGCACGCGGCCGCAGGACCCGGCCAAAAACAGCGCGATGCCGCCGCCGCCGGAGTAGAGGTCATAGACCGTGTCCGTGGGCGCGAGGTCGGCCAGGTCGCGCAGGGCGGTGTAGAGCGCCTCGGCTCCGGTGGTGCAGGTCTGGAAGAAGGCGTCGGCGCTGATGGAGTAGCGCACGCCCTCCAAGGCCTCGATGAGCACGGGGGCGCCCAGGGTCAGGCGCGTGCGCTCGGCCTGGGACAGGCCGTCGGCCCGGCCGCGCTCGGAGTGGACAAAGCCCGTGAGCTTGGGGAAGCGGTTCAGCAGGTCCTGGCCCATGGCCTGCACGGCGCGGCCCTGGCCTTCGGTGGCGGGCGAGGTGATGAGCTGGGCCAGAAGCGCGTCCTGGTGCACGCTGTGGCGCAGCACCAGGTGGCGCAGGAAGCCCTCGTGGGTGGCGCGGTCGTAGGCGAAGAGCTTGGCGGCCTTGCAGGCCTCGCGCACGGCGTGGACGATGTCCTCCCCGGCCTCGGGGAAGATGGGGCAGGTGACCAGGTCGAAGACCTTGCCAACGCCGATATTGCCGGGGGCCTGGCCCGGCAGCCCGGCCTCGTAGAGGCCCAGGCGCAGCGCTTCCCCTTTGCCTTGGAAGGCGAACTCCATCTTGTTGCGGAAGCGCTGGCTCAGGGGCGCGGCCACGGGCGGCAGAACGGTTTTGGGCTCCACCTTGCCGATGCGCGAGAGGGCGTCCAGGATCTGGCGCTGCTTCCAGGCCAGCTGGCTCTCCGGGGCCAGGTGCTGCAGCGAGCAGCCCCCGCACAGGCCGAAGTGCTGGCAGAAGGGCGTCACGGCCTCGGGCGAGGGGGTGAGCACCTCGGCCACCATGGCTT